>Ga0315282_10000918_pt1 | contig 57865 bp, 55 predicted proteins | sample YL17G07_20_MG_FD_203693 | JGI IMG/M metagenome (GOLD analysis project Ga0315282, IMG submission 203693) | Sediment microbial communities from Yellowstone Lake, YNP, Wyoming, USA - YL17G07_20 | ecosystem: Environmental > Aquatic > Freshwater > Lake > Sediment | place: USA: Wyoming | collected...
TCATTCTGATCGAAGTGAAGAATCTTCTTTGGTTTAGAACTTGAGATTCTTCATTTCGCTTCGCTTCATTCAGAATGACATTTTAAGTCTCATTTCAAACTGAGAAAGGTATTAGAAACCTGCCTTTATATATGTGTTCTCCCAATTCCTTTAGAAATGGTAATCCATCTTGCTTATCAGAAGGTAATGACTATTCATTTTTAAGTACTATGTACCAGGTATCTGAGTTTGCACGTCTTAACCTTACCATTACCTTCTTTTCGTCCTTGACTTTCTCGATTGCTTTCCTGTAGTCGCTCATGTTCTTGATATCCATGCCCTCTATTTCCTGAATCAGATCGCCGCGCTGCGGTGGATTATCAACCTGTGCGGCAGGACCGTCTGGGGCTACGTCAGTTATAATTACGCCCTTCTGATTTTCGTATCCCATACGCTGGGCAAGTGAGTCATCAAGCTCTTGAGCAGACATTCCCATCCATTCCTCGCTGTTACTAGACGTATCACCTTCATTTGAGCCTCTTAACTTTGCAATGGCATCCTTCGTTCTTTCAGCAAGTGTAACATTGAATTCTTTCTCTTTACCATCTCTGATGACTTTGATTTTAACTTTGTCATCTGGTTTTGAGGCAGCGACCATTTTCGATAGGTTTGCGCTGTCGGACACAATCTTACCATCATACTCAATTATCAAATCACCTTGTTTTATCCCCGCATCTTTAGCAGGACCATCAACGGACAGTACCAACGCACCTTTCTTCTCTTTAAGACCATACTTCTCAGCAATGTCGCTATCAACAGGTTGCAGGACAACTCCAAGCCATCCACGAACAATCTTCTTGTTTTTGAGCAGTTGCTCCATGATGTTTTTGGCTGTGTTAATCGGAACAGCAAAACCAACGCCGACGTTACCACTACTCAAACCACCTGTGGCGATAGCAGTATTTATACCAATAACTTCCCCTTTAATATTCATAAGTGGTCCGCCACTATTACCGGGGTTGATAGCCGCATCAGTCTGAATAAAGTCTTCGTATGTTAGTATACCGACGCCTGTTCTACCTGTTGCACTTACTATTCCAGTTGTGACGCTACGAGTGAGTTCAAAGGGACTGCCAACAGCCATCACTATCTCTCCCACTTGTATTTTGTCAGAATCACCAAGATTTGCAACTGGCAGATTGTCCTGATCAACCTTGATTACCGCGATGTCTGTATCAGGGTCAGTTCCAATCACTTTAGCATCGAATTCACGTTTGTCATCAAGCGTTACTGTGATCTTATCTGCGCCAGCTACAACATGGTTATTGGTAAGAATATGCCCCTCTTTGTCTATAATAAAACCAGAACCCCATCCTTTTGATGGTCTTTGTATTGGCTGTTGTTCATCAAAGAATTTAAATGGATCATCGAAAAAATTAAAAGGATCAAAAGGACTATCCCCTTTAGGCTGACGTAAATCCGTCTTTGGTTTTTTCGGTGTTGTTTCACTTTTTATTTTGACAACAGATGGTATTGATATTTTTGCTAACTCAGCATAAGCCTTATTTAATTCCTGAAGTATCTGCATTTCAGGTTTTAGGACAAAATTCGTGCTTGTTTCATCTGCCGCAGTACCGGGATGAGAATTAAATAATAGTATTGCGATGATCAACAAGGCAACAATTCCTACAGATCCAAGAGAAATAAAAATCCATTTTCTATCTTGCGTGTTACTCATTTTATGCAACCTCCATAACCAATGATAGTCATTCTTAATAATTCTACTATTCATATTTTTTTGGCATACTTAGCAATTCTAATAGATCGTTAGACGTAACTCTGGCTGTTTTTGTTCGACCACCCGGCTCGGATGGGCGTATAACACTTACCAATTCATAAGGCGGTTCAATCCAGAAAGGCTTTATGTGCTGTAAATGTTCCAAAGCACTCTTAGCTTTTTCTTTGATTAACGTACGAGCTTTTTCTGGGGACAAATGGGTAGCGGCGCCATTGAAAAGCTTGTTTTGTTCAGCGGTCAATCCACTTGCGGAACCTCGTTTGAACCCTACTTTCACAGGTGCTACTTCCATGTTTGGAGCAAGAGATTTAACCTCGTTACAGGCGGCTTCATCACCACTCAACATAATCGTAGGAATACTATAATAAGCAGTAAAAAGCATGTTACAACCTGCTTCACCGACAGATACTCCGTTTATTAAGAGATTCTCAACAGAAAACGAGCCGGTGTGGCACAAATGTCCGCCATCAGTATTAGTTTTTGCGTGTTGACCGATCATAATAGCGGCATCAAAGCTATCGTCACAGCCAAATGGATACCCCATCGGACTGCCTGCTAATAGCTTTGCTTCATTATGAAGCAGTATAGGATTAATAGCGCCAGCGCCGTGTCCATCTACAACGAGTATTTCCGTTGCTCCGGCACCTAGAAGACCTGTGATTGCGGCATTTACTTCTACCGTTGTTAGCTCACGGCCAGTTTCATAGTAACGGCAACCCGGTGATACGTAATCATCAGAGTTTATTACCCCGCAAACCCCTTCCATATCAGTCATCAAGTATATTTTCATGCTTATATAAATCCTTTAACAACTTTTTTGCTGTTTTTATTTTCTCCAAAAGCCTTTACTCTCTCGATTCTGCATTTGGCTTTGCATCTGAACAATACTTTCCAGCAATTTCCTGTATTCAGAAGATACTTGCGTAGTAAGGTCTGAAATGACTGTATGCGATCTCTCACTTTGCAATACCATCTCTTTTTCAAGATTTACAAGTCTTTCCTTTAACCAATCGTTTTCAGTTTGTATTCTCTGTATCATTGCATTATAATCCTGCGGCATTCTCAATCGCTCTACAACTTGCTCAAGATCGCTAATCTTTTTTTCCTGTTCCTTATTTTTCTTGTTGTAGTCTAAAAGTATCTTCCAATCATCTTCCAAGTATTTGCCAAGCTCTATGTCCCTTACTCGATTCCTTGAATACATGAGAAGCGAGTTTGAAGTTACCTTCTCGTTATAATCCTGAACAGCGCTGAGAAATAACCTGCGAAAAGCTGGTTCATTATCGCATAAATCATAATTCTTACATCCGCCCATCCAGAAAGCTACTTTTCGTTTATTTTCATCAACACGGATTGCGATTGGATACGCACGGCATATAAGGGGCCTGTTTTCGTATATACTGCACTTTCGCTCTTCATCCATAAAAACGCAGTCTTTAATATCAGGATTATTTCCAGACATATATGGACGTGAGAGTTTTACGTTTTCCCCACCATTCTCTGAAAGAAAGAGGTCCACGTATCCTGCAAATACCCCGGAGATGAAACTATGGAGATCTATATCAATGAACCTTGCTACGTCATAAAGGGATATGGCAACTCCTGTTGGACAACATTTCTCTGCGCATCTATCGCAGTTGGGAACTGGAAACGTGGTTTGCAGATCACCTTTATCCTCCATAGTAAATATTACTTCTTCTGGTTTGACAAGTATACTATCGAGGTTTAGATCAGAAGCTAACGCTTGAATTTCATCTAACTTCATATAAAATCCTAATAAATTTACAATCAGTAAAGTATAAAACCTAATACAAAATGATACATCTTTTATGTAATCATGTCAAGATTAAATCAATTTGTATTCGAGAAGAATAACACTTATAACAAGAGTGATATTCCCGTTTATGACTAGCATGAAATACTCCTGATTGAAGTAGGCTTATAATTTATCTACACCATTATTGTAGAGAAGTTCCAAAAGTAATCATACAATAGATTCCATGAAAAATGAATCATGTCGAAGCTTAGATTACAATTATTCAAAGCATGATCTTACCATCACGGTATACAGGAACGACTGTGGTTGTATCTACCTGCGCACAAAAAGCAAGGTCGTCACCTAAACCAATATCAATAAGGTATCTGCCATGTTCAGAATTGCGTAATACTTGAAGAATATCTGACTTACAGTATTTATACAGCATTTCAGCCGCAACAGCCGAATCTGACTTGCTTATCTCTGAAGTAACAATCTGGCTTATGGTATTTATGCAAGCACCGGAAAATACAACGTCCTCAATGCCGAACTTCCCTTCTTTTCCAGAACAGACGATGATAATATCTTTTCCCAATTGCGACAATAAACGACAACACGAAGACTGATTAAGAAAACAGCCTATAATTAGATGACAAGCAGGCGAACAGACGTTTATAGTCCGTGTTCCATTCGTTGTGCGAATTATAATTGGTTTGTTTTTAACTATGGATGAGGTATATTCTATGGCAGAATTTCCTAAGTGAAAACCTTTTATAAGTTTACCATCAACCTCTCCACCAAGGAGTGTTTCTCTATTAAATTTTTCGTATAAGGTAAAAGCCTCTGTTGTAGTATTAACGGGGATAATAAATGATGCGCCGTTTGCTATGGCAGTCGTGATTGTAGTGGTAGCACGTAGAATGTCAACGATAAGGACAGCTTTGTTAGTGATCTCGGAAACACTCACTTCTTCAGGTGTGAAAGCTACGTCAATATTCATGGCATATTGATTATTTTTGATAGGAAGTATAGCAAACGGGAGGTTGCCAGACATAGACTTACTCCGATACATTGAATGAATTCAGGAAATTAACGTAAATTTCGCCTCGAAGGAATCGTTCATCTTCCATTATCTTTTTGTGGAAAGGTATTGTAGTCTTTATACCGGATATAACTATTTCGTCCAATGCCCGTTTCATGCGTGCAATAGCTTCGTTACGGTCTTTGCCATGAGTTATCAGCTTTGCAATCAAGCTATCATAAAAAGGAGGGATCTTATAACCGTTATAAATATGAGTATCAAGACGGATCCCGGGGCCTCCGGGGGCATAAAAATTATCAATAGTACCGGGGAATGGCATGAATTTTTTTTCGGGGTCTTCCGCATTTATTCTACACTCAATGGCATGTCCATTGAAATAAATGTCTCCTTGGCGAAGTGTTAGTTTTTCTCCTGCGGCAAGACGTATCTGTTCTTTTACAAGGTCTAAACTTGTAACCATTTCGGTAATCGTATGCTCAACTTGAATTCGGGTGTTCATCTCCATAAAATAGAATTTTCCATCAGTATCCATTAAGAATTCAACAGTACCGACGTTAATATATTTCATAGACTTTATCGCTTTGAGTAGCGATTTTATCATATCTTCCCTGATCTTTGGGGTTATTGCAATACATGGAGTCTCCTCTACAAGTTTTTGTTTCCTGCGTTGTATTGAACACTCACGTTCTCCGAGACACACAGCGTTTCCATATTTGTCTGCAAGGATCTGGAATTCCACATGCCTTGCACGCTCAATGAGCTTTTCTATATAAACTTCAGAATTACCAAAAGCGGCTTTGGCTTCCCCTTGAACTAACTGAAAGACATTAATCAGGCCTGCGTCGTTATATGCTTCTCTGATACCAATACCACCGCCACCTGCGGCAGATTTGACAACAACAGGATAACCGAGTTTGTGAGCAACCTTTATTGCTTCCTTTTCGTTGCGAGATACGCCTTTACTGCCAGGGATCGGTTCAATACCAGCTTTTGACATTAATTGACGAGCATTTGCCTTATCTCCCATCATTTCAATATTTTCTGGAGTCGGGCCTATAAATGTGATGCCGTGATCTCGACATGCTTCTGCAAAGTGTGGAGCTTCCGCAAGAAATCCTGTACCGGGATGTATCGCCTCAACATTGGTTATGTCAGCAGCGCCGATAATGTTTGAAAGGCTGAGATAGCTTTTGGATTTATCGCTTGGACCAATACATACAGCTTCGTCAGCATATTTAACGTGCATTGAATCTGCATCCGCACTGGAATATACTGCTACGGTTCTGATACCCATTTCCCTACAAGCACGCATCACTCGAACAGCTATTTCGCCACGATTTGCTACTAATATTTTGTTAAATGGCATCCAATTTTACTCGCTTTCTGATACTGTTTAATTGTTTTGTCCGGTAATTTACGCTAATCTTTGGGTCTTACACGAAAGAGATGATCATCAAACATAATGTCCTGACCGTTTTTCACCATGATCTCTAGGATATCACAGTCCATATCCGCAGTGATTTCGTTCATGATCTTCATTGCTTCTATTATGCAGATCACCTGTCCGGCAGTTACGCTATCACCGACCTTCACGTAAGGCTTCTCCCCGGGTTTAGTAGCCTCGTAGAAAGTACCGACCATTGGCGCCGAGATAAATATTGAATTGTCTGAATTTGTCTCTGGTTCAGCTAAGGATGTAGTTTTTTCGTGAACAGTCTGAACTGGAACATTATACACAGCATGCGGTGGTTGATTATATCCCTGCTTCACCTGCATCTTCAATCCGTTTTGCTCAATACATATCTCACTAAGATCATTCTCTTTCATGATCTTAATAATCTCTTTGAGGGTTTCGATATCTAACCCCTTCTTTTCTGGCATAATATACCTCCAACAAGGAAAGGATGAGGGATGAAAGTAAAATTTAAATTTATGATAACATTTCATCCTTCTGCCTTCATCCCTCATACTTTACTCACGCTCGTTCCAGATATTCTCCTGACCTTGTGTCAACTTTTATCTTATCGCCGGGTTCAATAAAAAGTGGAACTTGTATGATATATCCTGTATTTAACTTTGCTGGTTTTGTTGCGCCGGTGGCTGTATCACCTCTAATCCCGGGGTCAGCGACTTCGACTTCTAATATTACTGCTGGTGGTATTTCAACACCTATAGCTTCATCTTTGTAAAATTGTATTGTTATAGTAGAGCCTTCTGCCAAAAAATTAACTGCATCACCTAAAACATCTACATTCAAAGGCATTTGCTCGTAGGTTTCATTATCCATGAAGTATAGTAGATTATCATCTCTATAAAGATACTGCATGTCTTTATGTTCGAGTCTTACATCCTCTACCTTTTCATCTGATCTGAATGTACGCTCTATCACGTTCCCATCGGACAGTCTTTTGAGTTTACTTCTTACGTAAGCCCCACCCTTACCGGGTTTTACGTGAGAAAATCCCACGACCGTAAATAACTGTCCTTCGACTTTAATAACTGTACCAAAACGAAAGTCGTTTGCAGCGATCATACTAATTCACTTCCTCCTAATAATTTTGAGCTATGTTGGGTTTCGTTCCTCAACCCAACATACAATTAATGAATATTATTCAAATATACTTTCTTTTATTTATTTCTTTAACAATTGTTTCAAGAGCCAGAAGATAACCTTCCGGACCAAGTCCACATATAACGCCTATGGCAACAGGTGAAATATGTGAAAAATGCCTGAATTCCTCTCGGCGAAAAATGTTGGATAGGTGTATTTCAATAGTGGGCAATCCAACTGCCGAGATCGCATCCCTTATAGCAACGCTGGTATGTGTGTAAGCCGCAGGATTTATGACTATGCCATCTGCCCAGTCTGCATTATCACCGATGAAGGACACTATTCCGCCCTCTGAGTTTGACTGCAATATTTTCAGTTCAACGTTAAGTTTTTGAGCCAGTTCTTCAAGACCTTCATTTATCTCTGGTAAGGTCTGTAATCCATAAATTCCTGGTTCACGTCTGCCAAGTAGGTTCAGATTCGGTCCATGAATGATCAGTATCTTGGTACTCATCAGCCTTTCATCTCCATAATTGCGTTTCGGATCTGATCATCCGTCACGTTTTCTACTATTATTGCTTCACCAATATCTTTTGGAAGCACAAATCTGGGTCTGCCATTTTCATTTGTCTTTTTATCAAGGTGAATGGCATCCAGAACACTATCAATGTTTAGATCCGGGAAATTGATCAGTAATCCACATCTAGCAAGAAGGCTGTTCTGTCTGTTTGCTACTTCTTCTTTCATTATGCCCATATCCACAGCAACCCTTGATGCGACTGCCATTCCAATTGAAACAGCTTCACCATGACGGTATATATTGTAATCTGTTACAGCTTCGATACCATGCCCTATGGTATGTCCATAGTTGAGTATAGCCCTTAAATTCTGTTCCTTTTCATCCTTTTCTATGACAGTCGCTTTATCTTTGCATGATCTGGCTACGATCTGCTCAATGCTTTGTGAACCAACACTCATTATCTCTTGCAGATTATCTTCAACGTAATAAAATAACTCGCTATCCATTATCATTCCGTGTTTGATTACTTCTACAAGACCAGCTTTGAGTTCCCTTTCAGGAAGAGATTTTAGAACATCCACATCAATAAACACAAACTTTGGCTGATAAAAGGCTCCTATTAGATTTTTCGCTTTAGGGTGATTGATAGCAGTTTTGCCTCCAATACTGCTGTCTACTTGCGCCAGGAGCGTTGTTGGAATCTGGATAAATGGTACGCCGCGCATAAAAGTAGCTGACACAAAACCTGTCAGGTCCCCAATGACGCCTCCCCCAAATGCTATTATAACTGATTGCCTTGTAATATGATTATCTACGAGTGCGTCAAACACTTCCATAGCCCCATTAAGTGACTTATGATCTTCACCATCGAGTATTTCGATAACTATCGTTTCCAAATCAACTGATTGCAGACTGCTCTTCAGGACATCGCCATAAAGACCATTGACGATATTGTTTGTAACTATTACAACCTTCGACAGCGAAAGGTAGTTTTTGGCAATACTGCCAAATTTTGATAGAGTTCCTCTATCTATGTGTATAATATAGCTATTCTTCCCTAAATCCACGTGTATTTGTTGCAATTCCTTTGCCTCTTATAATTTAAGAATACTGAACCTTGTTTATTCGTTCAGTAATATCATTAATGTTATCTACAACTATCAAGTTATCTTCAGATTTTATTCCATCAACATTAAAAAGATTGTCTTCAACCCGATCGTTTGTCTTTATAAGAACCTTTGTCTTAAAGCCATTTCTTCGACAGGCTCGTATAAGGAGTTCTTTTGCATTATCAAATGTTTCATTATCTCGCTGAACCTTTATTGGGATCGGCTTTATAGCACCTTGAATTTTAAGAAAACCATCAATACCCTTATTTCTCTGCACAGGAACTGCATTAAGACGATCTAATATATCGAGGATTTTTTCATCTTGATTAAAATACGAATCCTTTCCATCTTTTAATAGATTGGACTCGGATTTAATAGGATTATCAAGTCGTTTTTCAGAAAGCGTAATGGCATCTCTTGAAATATCTATACCAATAAATTTTCTATTCAATAGCTTTGCTGTAACTAAGGTAGTACCACTCCCACAGAAAGGGTCTAATACAGTATCTCCCTCATCTGTAACTAATTTGATTATCCTTTCTAATAATATTATCGGTTTTTGCGTAGGATAACCTAATCTTTCTTTTGCTTTGGGGTTTAGATAAGGGATCTCCCAAACGTCAGATAATGGAACTCCTTTTTTTTCCTCAATTAGCTCATTATCTCCTGATGGATTCTTTTTATATTTTGTTTTACCATTCCCGTCTCTAACTCGTTTTTGAAATATTTGATCAAGATTAGTCGTCGGGGAATAATCTTCATAGGTAGTGTTAAACTTGAAATCCTTACTTTTGCTATAAAAATAAATAATCTGATGAGAGTTTAACAAACCCTTTTTGCATTAGACCATCTTTTGTATATCCATACAATTTCGCTTTGAAAGTTGCTAAAACCAAATACCTCATCCAATGCGATTCTCAAATAGTGTGATGCTGACCTGTCACAGTGGAGAAAAATACTTCCGCTATTTTTTAAGACTCTATGACATTCCGAAAGCCTTTCTTGGATATAAGTTTTATAATCAGTAATGTCATTCCATATATCATCAAATGAATACTCTGTTGAATTATCCCTTGTTTTCAGAATTTGCCTTTTTTGAGTATTGAAAGGCGGATCCATATATATCAGATCAACAGATTTATCTGCTATTTTTTTCAATTCAAAAAGACAATCACCATGTAGTAACATAAGCAACGTTATTATATTAGTATGAATAGCACTAACGTAAGAAGGAACGTTATGATAAAACCCTTTGTCCTGTAAGGACTTATGACATCAGCCCAGCGATTTATCGTTGGGTATTGAAAATACTGACCATTTTTTCTATTACTTGCTCTACTGTAAGTTCTGAAGTGTCAATCCTGTAATCAGCTTTTGCGTATAACGGTTCCCGTTCCTTTAGTAAATCACGTATCCTACTGATAGGGTCATCAACCTGCAATAATGGACGATGACTGTATCCTGACGTTCTCTGCGCTATAACTTCTGGACTAGCATCAAGGCAGAATAATAACCCAGTTTTTTTCAGATTTTCAATGTTTATTTCCCTTTTTACTATTCCACCACCGGTAGCTACTACTTGATTTTTAAGTTTAGAAATTTTCTCTGCAACTTCGGATTCTAAGTCACGAAAATAATTTTCACCATGTTTTGAGAATATATCAGAAATAATCATTCCGCTGTCTTTTTCGATAACGTCATCGGTATCTACAAAGGTCATTCCTAGCATTTCCGCAAGCTTAATTCCAACGGAAGTTTTACCCGTTCCCATGAAACCGACCAATACTATGTTTCTATTTGTTCTCATCTTTGATACAAGCTAAGTAGTTCTCAATCATCAGTTTTAAATTTTTATCACGAATTTCACTAATAGGACGAATTACACGAATTTTTTCTTTATTATTACTTTGTCAATTAGTTTTTTTGCTATCAAAAGATGTTTTTTAATGTAATCTCTGGATTTCAGCCTTCGCTGGAATGACATTTGACAAGGATTTATCATTCCTGTCAAAACTGGACTCAAGAAAAAATCGCTAAATAACAAAGCAATATCACATTTGTGTAATTCGTTCCTATTCATGCCATTCGTGATAAAATTCTCTTTTTTCTATAATCAAGTTAAATATTCGACACATATTCTATATAAGCATTAAAGGCTTGTTTCATCTCTGAGATATTATCCCCGCCGAATTTCTCAAGAACAGCATTTACAATCTCTATGGCGACCATAGCTTCTCCAACTACACCCGCCGCAGGTACAGCACAAACATCTGATCTTTCTTTTGTTGCAAGGAATGGCTCTTTTGATATGAAATCCACTGATTTCAAAGGACGGGATAAAGTTGGTATAGGCTTCATCACTGCTTTTACAACAATATTTTCACCATTAGTTATTCCACCTTCAAGCCCGCCTGCGTTATTAGTCTTACGGTAGAATCCAGACTCAGGCGCATAGTATATTTCATCATGCACCTGTGAGCCTTTTCTCTTTGCTGATTCAAAACCAAGCCCAAATTCTACACCTTTGATCGCTGGTATGCTCATAAGTGCATAAGCTATCCTTGCATCTAATCTGCGATCCCAATGAACGTGACTACCCAAACCCGGCGGAACGTTAAAGACCACAACTTGAAACACTCCACCGATGGAATCCCCTGTATCTTTCGCAGAATCAATCGCTTGAATCATAAGCTTTTCAGCCGCAACATCAGGACATCTTACAGGTGAATTATCCAGCTTTCCTTGAAATTCTTTAAACACATCCTTTGAAGATAAATCCTGCATCCATTGAGAATTATTAGATATAAAACCGTCACCGATCTGTATAATAAAACTTGTCACAAAAACGTTTATCTCCTCAAGGATGCGTTTCGCAATGGCGCCAATAGCGACCCTTGTTGCTGTTTCTCTTGCACTGGCACGCTCAAGGATGTTTCTTAAATCCTTGTGATGATATTTAATACCACCCGCAAGGTCTGCGTGACCCGGTCGTGGTTTTGTTACTACAACAGAATCCTGTCTATCACTGATTTCGGGTTCTGGAGACATAACGTCCTGCCAGTTCTCCCAATCTTTGTTTTGTATAGTAATGGCAATCGGACTGCCAAGCGTGACCCCGGTACGTACCCCCGCAGTGATATCGGCTTTGTCGCTTTCTATCTTCATTCTTCCGCCACGGCCATAGCCTATCTGTCGTCTTGTTAGATCACGATTAATGTCCTGCGCCGACAATTGCAGTCCAGCAGGTACTCCCTCCATGATTAATGAAAGACATTTGCCGTGAGATTCACCAGCAGTCAAAAAACGTATCATCTACAACCCTATAAGATGTCTATACAGCATCCATATCTCTTTGCCGTATAGAATTGTAATTAATGCTCCCATTGATAGAAATGGACCAAATGGAATATGACCATCAGAATTTCTCTTGCGAGACGCTATCAATATAATCCCAATAATAGAACCAAGTATAGACGATATAATTATTGTTAATGGTATAGATGGCCAGAGACCAACGTACATACCTATCATTGCCATTAGTGTTATATCTCCACCGCCCATAGCCTCTTTACGGAATATTAATCTACCCAATATCGCTATCAGTATTATCACTAAGGCTCCCGCAACAGCCCCTAGCACACTAAATGCTATGAGTTTTATATCTTTATGTATAACACTCATAGAGACCATCAGCAGGAACCCGATAATTAATCCCGGATATATAACCTTGTCGGGAATTTCCTCATAATCAATGTCAATAAATGATATAACAATCAGGAATCCAGAAAAGATGCAAGCCTTGATTATATACATGGCGACATCGAACTGACTTTTGTGCAGAGACATGCCTTTATACAATATCAAAGCAAATATCCCTGCTGTCAGTAATTCTACTATTATGTAGCGCGGTGAAATACTCACTTTACAATATCGGCATTTCCCTCTCAGGAAGATATAACTGAACACCGGGATATTGTCTAAGGCACCAAGTGAATGATTACAATGCGGGCAATAGGAACGGCTTGGTGACATTATAGAGCCATCACGGGGTATCCGATATATACACACGTTAAGAAAACTGCCTATTACAAGCCCAAAAATTATTATTAGTAAATAGTTCATATTTTAGTGACGAGAGATGAGAGAAATCACACACATTACTTGGCATTAGTAATTGACTCATCTTGTGTCGTTGTCTCCGAAGAATCGTAACTGAAGCTAATCTCCTCCGAACCGCCTAATTCATATTGATCTGGCGCTTTATCACCAACGGGTATGCCTATCTTCTTATTTTTCGTATCAACAGCGTAAGTGCCACCCCACGGATTGTGCATCGTTTTTTCGCTGATGTAAGGTCCAAGCCATCCTGTAACACCGGGGTCTTTCAAAAGGCTTTCTATATCTTTGCACTCCTGACCTGTATCAATCTGATATTGCTGAAAAGCGCTTGTTATAGTCAAGGTGGAATGTTCAGCCTTCGTGATATGGGATATTTTGATCCATCTAGGGACAGCTATACCGGTGATTATTGCAACAAGAGCTATGATTATTACCAATTGAATCCTTGTCATTGATATTTTCCGCAGATTAACCTTTATTTATATGTTTTTAAACCCCCTTTATCCCCCTTTGAAAAAGGGGGAAATAATTCTCCCCTTTAGCTAAAGGGGAGTCAGAGGGGATTTGATGAACTTAAACTTTAGCTGAAAGAATGCCAGAATTCATAAGCCAATTTGCACGTATTACAGTGTATTGTAACTGTATCGTCTGTATTAATGGCATATCCTCCAGCCAGAAGCACACCGATAGGGATACGCCGTTTGATACACTCGTCCATGACAAACTTGTCTCTTTCACGTAAACCCTCGATTGTCAGGCTTAAACCTCCGAGTTGATCATATTTGTATGGATCAGCACCTGCAAGATATATTACAAAATCTGGGGCAAACTCATCTATTATTTTTGGCACGTGCTTTTTCAGATGAGCAAGATAAACTGTATCGCCCGTATGGTCAGCGAGACCAATATCAAGATCGCTTCTTTGTTTTAGAGGATAGTTATTCTCCTGATGTATGGAAAAAGTGAAAACGTCGTCATCATTTCGGAAAATGAAAGCTGTGCCATTGCCCTGATGCAGATCACAGTCCACAACAAAAAACTTTTTTACATTATTATCTCTTTGCAGACGACGGATAGCGATAGCAACATCATTAGTATAGCAAAATCCCTCAGCGTGATCTGGAAAAGCGTGATGGAATCCACCGCCGATATTTACAGCGATCTTTTGTTCCAGAGCCTTTTGACACGCTAGTATTGTCCCGCCTGTTCCGGCAAGATAGCTTGTCCTAATGTCCTGTGTCAAAGGCAGTTCAGAGCGTTCTGTCCTAGTTGTCCACTTGAGAAACATAAAGTCATTAACGTATTCCTTTGTATGAACCAGAAGCAGATCATCCTCAATAGCTAATTCAGGAGAGACGAAATCATCTTCTGTTAATACTTCGTCCTCAATCAGCCTTCTTCGTACAAGCCTATATTTTTTTATCGGGAATACGTGTTCCCCAATATCTGCATATACTTTATCTGAATAAACAAAGATCATGCTTCACCATTACTATTCAAGACTAGAGAATGTCTTTAAGATGCTTTACAGGAGAATGGTATCCATATTCAATCATAATTTGTAGATATTCCTCACCTTGAGTTGCAGTTATTAATTTATCATATACAGCTTCTCTCAAAATGCCTACGGTTCCTGAAAGATCCATATTAAATTTTTCGGCATAATTTCTTGCGTTTCCATCATCAGTTAAAAACATCCATCTTCTTATTTGAGCTACTGCAAGACAAGAAACTTCACCTATATGAAGTTTTTTGGATAATTTAGAAAATATTTCGATCTCCTGATTTTCAAGGCTTGTTACCAAAAGCCATTTATTATCATCAATAGCTTGTTTTGTTCGCAACTGAAAACTATGTCCATGTTCTATGCCATTTTCAACTTCCTTGTAAACCTCAAGTGTCAGAAATACCTTACCAAAAATACTTTCTAGCAGGTCCAACCTATTGATTAAAGCCATATTTGAAAGAACAGTATTATTTGCGATCACGCTCACTTAAAAATTTCCTTATGGTATGGTAATCTTTTTGCGCTTCCTCAATGGTTCTTGGGGCTAACCTCGGGGTGATACCATTTTTTATTAGTTCATCTCTCATATCTTCCCAACAGACTCCGGCTATCTCTGCCGCTTTACCAATTGAAATATCTTCATTCTGGTATCTGTGTAAAGCTAATTTCATTTTATATTCAGAATTTTCTGCTGATTCATATAGCCAGATGTCATCTAAATTTTTATGCTTATTTCTAGTTTCATGTTGTCTCATTTTTATTCACCACTCTCATAGCTTTACCTCTGGACGTGTTGATATTTGGCGATCAGCATAGATATTCCTTATTAGTTCGTCACAATCAACAGTATCTTTCCATCCACCAAAACTTCTAATAAGTCCATTTGGGTCAACTTCATTTTGCTCTAACAATGCAATTGTTATTTCTGAGCCTTCTTTGATTTCAATTCTCTCTAATGGTTCTATAATTCCGTTTTTATATCTTGCTTTGAATTTAAGCATATTTATCCCTTCTCAAGTACTATCTTGCATTGATGAGACATCATGCCATCTACGTAATCGCGTTTCGTTCCTCGATCTTCTGTTCCGCTATTCACGAGGCAAACTTTGTATCCAATTTATTATGTCAACTATGTCAACTTTAGCGTACTCTGGAAATGGACTATATTGCCGTTCAGCTGGAATGCCTTTCTCAAATTTGAATGTTCCAGCATATCTCCCTTCCGGCCAATAAATATCGCTAAAATAAATAGCGCAAACAGTAACAGTTTCCATGTATCCGGGCTGTCTACTTAAAGAATAGCTACCAATCAAAAGCTTTTCTCTTTTTCCAATCAAAAACATCGTTACTATTTCATCATGTGGTGAAGCTTTATATTCGTCTGCCAAAAGTCCATAAGCCATTTCTGGTTTATCACTTTCTGAATCCCATACCACTGCCTTTCCCCGCAAAATAATCTTGCTTTGTTGTCCATATTTATTCAATCCAAGAAACTTTTTACTTGCCTTTGCCAATTCTTTCAGTCGTTGAATGTTGAGTCTTTTTTCATCATCAAGAAAAATCCTAAGATTCATCAATACTTCATCAAATGGTGCTGTATAAGGTTCATTAGCTTCCAATGAACGCAACTGTTCTTCTGCTATTCGAAAATCCTGAAATCTAACTCTTTCGAGTATAAGGTTTACCTTTTCCAATTCGGATGTATATATTGGTCCTTTTTCCAATAGCTTTATTACAGATAATTTTACTTTAATCTCCGGAATTCTTTTGCTAAAATGGTATTTCATGAGAAAATCCTCGTAGCTTTCCACCGTATTCTTAGACTTAGCAACCTCAAATTCAAGGTTTTCTAAAGCGTTCTGTGACCTTTTTGCATATTGACTCTTAGGATAATGCCTCAAGTAGCTTTCATATCCATTAATAGTATTGTTTCGAAGAGCTTCATAAAAATAAAATTCATCAGTAGCACAACCGTTTAATAAAAGCATAAATACTAAAATTATACTAAAGCTTGGACAATTTTGCTTTAAAAATTGAATAAAAAAGATTGCATTTGACTTAATCATCATTTCTATCTCTCCAAACAAAAATTATCCTGTCAATTGCTGACTACCGTATTCTTATTCTTTCTTTTATCCCAAGCAGAACGGATCTCTTTTGCTGTCACAGTCTTCATCAAGCCCGGCTGTATCTCCCAGATGAATTGCGAAGGCGTTGCCTCTCTATCGCTGTACCTAAATCTAACGGAAGTTATATAAAGCCGTTTCTTTGCACGGGTCATTCCAACGTAAAAAAGCCTTCTTTCTTCCTCCATCTCCGCTTCTGACTGATCACGGGATATGATCGGGAAGTTCCCCTGTTCCATTCCTATTATAATCACGACCGGAAATTCTGTTCCCTTTGCCGAATGAACGGTCATCATAGTCACCTTGTCTTCAGTCTCTTCAGATACGTCACTTCCCACAAGTAATGCCGCATGACTCAAGTAACTTGTCAGCGACTTGTCATAAGCGTCACGCTCAAAGTTTACAACGCTGTTCTGGACTCGTGCAACGATACTGTTCCAGACTTCATCGTCCTTTGTTGTCGGAGGTTCTTCGTCAGCCATATTTTCAAGAAATCTGATCGCCTCTTCTTCCTCTGATGCTTCAAGATGGGATATTGGCAGTAGTTCTATACCTTCGCTGCGCCCTTTTTTGTACTTTACAAAGCGTATTGCCGCATTATAAAATGCAACATTTTCTTTTTCCATAGCGGCGTTTTTATCGAGTATTCCAAGAGCAACGAGTGACAAAACTTCTTTAAGGCTTTTTCGCTCATTTCGACCAAGCTCTTCTCTGCGCAAACTACGGAAAAGATTTTCCGTCAAACTGACGTCAGTATTTGCCCGATGTAATTCTGAACCTTCATAAGATATTTTGAATTTATCAGCTAGAGCATCTAACTTGTAATTTTCGAGAGGGAATAATCGCTTTGCTACAATAAGGGTATCATACGCCCTGTTTGACAATTCTGGTTTCCCCATATACATTGCCATGTATCTGGAAATAACCTTATCATCAAACTCAATAATATTATGACCAACCAGAATGCTATCACCAATAAAATCTATAAATTTCGGCAAAATTGTCTCTATACCCGGCTTATCTTTAACATCATCGTTAGTTATACTATGAATGTCGGTACTAGATTTTGGTATCGTCTTTTTTGGTTTAACGAGTTCGTGAAAAACTGCATCTTCACTTTTTCGTCTTGCGCCCATCTTTTTAGCGGCGATCTCTATGATCTCAGCAGTTTTGGGTTGATTCCCTATCGTCTCAAGATCATAGGCGATTAGACCTTCAATACTGCCTGCTTCATACGAACTCATAAGCCTTTGGCACAGCTTCAATGCTACAGTAGATATGACACCACCTTCTCCTGCGGGTAAGGTTGCAATGTAGGGCGAATCTGCAATATTATTCCACTGACCTGAAGCGCCAATGAGTATTGACTGTCTGGCAATACTTGGCGGAACAATGCCTTTTTCCCCGATGATTAAATACAGAATATTTTTAGAACTGTCTTTTTCCCATGAATTTGGATCGCTATCCTCAACTGTCGGTACAATATCTTCGTCTGGCGAAATAAACTGGTACGTAACCTTGTCTTCCATGCTAAAGTAACTCGTAAGCACATAGTTGATTATTCCAGCAGAACAGTAGTTATCAATTCCATAATGAGCGATTATCTTTATGGGATGTTTTTGCTGTATCTTGTCGTAAAGTGCATTGACTGCCTGTTGGAGATTGCCAAATGACGGCGGGTTTTCAATGGCAACAAGATCATCACTGTGATACGGGTTACGCTCTAATTCAAGCGCATCAATCAATCCCCTTACAACTTTGATAGCAGAACCATCTTTCAGCAATTCTGTAAGTTTATCAAGCAAACTCACAAACTGCTCAATGCGCCTTTTAGTCAATGGGGCAACGTCATAAGACCCAATATTTCGGAATAACTTCATCAAAGGCAGATTATTTTCCGTAGCGATGTTGTTTACCTGTAACTTTGTCATTTCGTCCATCACCACGTCTGGAAAGTTAAGCGATTTATCAAGATCGGGATCCAATCCCCAGCACATAAGACGAAGATAGCTAATTATGGACCGTATTGATGATTGATTCGTAAAGGCTTCTTTTCGTATTCGTTTGATGGGAATCTTATGCTCTATAAGATACTGTTCAAGCTTATCAGCAAGTCTATGAGTTCTATAAAATATCGCTATCTGGCTTGGAGAATAATATTTTTCTTTTATAAGCTTTCTGATCAACTGCCTGACTAAACGCAATTCTTCATTAATATCATCAAGCTTGTAATAATAAATAAGATCTCCTCTATCGTTGCTAGTTATGAGGGAACCTTTCTTTATTCTGGTGTTTTTTTCAATCAAACTCTGTGAAGCTCTAAGTATCGTCTGTGTTGATCTGTAATGGTCAACAAGCTGTATAACTTTTGGTTTATACTGCTCCTTAAATTTATCTATAAACGAAGGATCAGAGCCTCTCCAGCTATATATTGACTGGTCATCATCGGCGACAACCATTATGTTATTTTCATTATTGCATAGAAGGCGAATTAATTCATACTGTGCAAGATTAATATCCTGATATTCGTCAACCATTATGAACTGGAACTTTTTTTGTAACTCGTCTCTTGCGTCGACGTTTTCTATAAGCAATCGCACAGCCATAGAAACAAGGTCGTCAAAATCCAGAACGCCATGACTGTTCAGATACTCTTGATATTGTTTCGCTACCTCAAGAACATCATTCAAAACGACATCAACAGTTCCATCATTCATCTCGTTCCGTTCGTTAATACGGTTTAGTTTTTCGCTTTCACGAGTCTCTGTTGGGTCTTTCAAACCCACTTTTGCGTTGGATATAAAATCCCGTACTAACCAGACCTGATCCACAGATATGCTGGACTTACTGTCGTGTATAAATTGAGCCAGTAATTCCTCCTGAGAATCCTGATCGAGTATAGCGAACCTTTTATTCAGACCTATTTTCTCGCCGTATTGCCTGAGTATTCGCACACAAGTAGCATGGAACGTATGAATCCAGACATCCATGCCTATGGTTTCACCAAGCAGATCAGTATCGTGAAGCCTGTTAGTCATCTCCTGCGCCGCTTTATTTGTAAAAGTGACAGCAAGGATACTTTCAGGAGGAATTCCATGACTATGTACTAAATACGCAACCCGATAGGTTATCACTCTAGTTTTACCACTGCCGGGGCCTGCTAGGACAAGTACAGGTCCCTTATAATGATATACAGCACTAGCCTGAATTTTGCTCAGTTCTCTCGATATATTCATTAACAATCCTTTGAATAAATAAAGATTATAGTAAACCCCGATAGTAGAAATAAATTTGCTGTGGACTACGGATTTGTGGAACAAAACTGAATGTAAGCAAATCATATATATCGGTGACATAAGAATTTTAACATATTGTCGTTATTCGGTCAAGCTTTAATCAGTTTGTGGTATCTATCCTAAACAGAAATTCTCAATGTAAATGCAAAAGTAATAATAAATACAAGGAACGAAGGACTATAGAGAAATAGGGGAAATTCGCACTTTAGGGTTGAATGTTGACATTCTGATGAGTGTTTAGAGGACAATGGATTCAAAGACTTAAAAGACAACTGGTATCTGACACACAATTATCACCATCATCCCAATGCGATAGAAGCGATGTTTTTGATACTTTTCATAGCATATAATCTATTTTACAGTTATATATACCGTCATGTAAAGACATACAGATTGTATGAGTTGACGATAAAGCAGATAATAGAGGGGATGGTAAGAGGAGATGGTAAGCAGTTATATATCACAGAAGTGGCGGATGTCTTATGTAACGTTTGATGGATAGAACGAGTTTGCATTTGGGATGGTGCAGATGAGAGTGAGTCTAATAATGAGCGTTATTTAATGAATTTCTGATTCATATAATCTCAGTTTGCCTACCTGAATGATTAGTCAAAAAATGCTTTTTATTGATACTGTCAGATTTTTGTCATCTTGACCCATTGAGAATTTCTATGGAAAAAGTAGGGTTATTTAATTTTTGAAATGAGAGCACAAATGGAGTAAAATATCACCCCGGGAACATATTTATTATGCCAATATGTCACTCCTACGGAGTTCATTAGTCTAGTGTTCACAGTGTTCTACAAATATTTTATCCCTACGGGATTTAGGAATTCAGTCATTTTACCTACAAATTTGACATGTACCCCCGAACTATAGCTTCTTTCCCAATTTCTATCGCTACCTTAGCGGCTGTATCGTACTTCATTTAACCCTCCGAATTTGATTTTCCAGCGTTTTTCTTACAGCATCGATCCCAGCGATCATTTCCTTGAAGTAGCTTTCAATTTTTTCACCGACTCTAACCCTATATAAATCAATCCCAAACATATTTACATCTGAAAGTATAGGTTTTAATCTGTCACCAACAGTTTCAGGATTACCAAACTGAATCTGTGAGATTTGTTTAACGAGTTCCTCAAGTTTTGGATCAGGACTCCATCGATTTAAAGGCGGTTGTGCTTTCGGGTTATAGTTCATCTCCTGACCATCATCATCAATACCCATGAGGTATCTGCACCATCCTGCAATTACTAGAGGTATATATCTCAAATTTTCGGCATTATCACTATGCGCAATAATGGTGTTTCCATACCTGACACCCACTTTTTGCGAAGTGTCGGTTATTATCCTTGCTGGTGTGTCTGGTATATTGGGATTGGGGAGTCGCTCTTCAAGGACTTCTCTTAAAAACTCCTTTGGTTCTATCTTTCCCGGATGGACAACGACGGGAAGTGCTTCTTCATAGCTTTGCCGATAGACCAGTTCCTTCAGCAACGGATCAGCTATGGCATCATATATATGTTTATGGTTAAAAAGACATCCGAATATTGCCAGAGTCGTCTGATTGGGATTAAGGCAGGCACCAACCTTCATCCTTTCGTATCGGGCAACATCCTCAGAGTTATCGCAAAATATAACTCCAGCCTTCTCAAGAGGTGGACGATCATTGGGGAACTTATCCTCAATAACGAGATACGAAACGTGTTCAGTGTTGACAAATGGGGCGATGATTGTTCCCTTTTCTGTCGTTAGGATCTTCATGCCTTCAATACCAATGTTTTTCAGCATCTCTTTAACTTCCGGCGCAGGTCTTGGAGTTATCCTGTCAATCATCGTCCATGGGAAAGATACTTCATTTTCGATATAGCCCAGAAAACCCTTTTCGATAAATCCACGATTAACCCATTCTGCAGCGAAGGTCATCACTGCATTGAAGAATCTTGAACCATTTTCTGCACAGTTATCCATGCTTACAAGAGCAACTGGATTTCTACTGTTTTTGTAGCGATGATAGGCAAAAGCTGTAATCTTTGCCATTATATGCTTTGGGGCATTGGGCCCATATTTAAAGTCAGCTTCAGCGATTAGGTTATTGATGTCGTACCCTTTCTCTGTACATGTAATGCTTACCATTTGAAGTGAGTCCATCGAGAAGTAGTCTAATGCCATTCTCCATCCGTTAGGTGACATGGTATTATCCGCAAATATGGCGTCAGCTATGCTTCCAACAACCATAAGATCGTTTCTGCCATCAGGATACATAACTACACGGATACTTAAATTATCGTGTGGAAGATATATACTCTCGATCACCTGAACGTCATGGGTTTCAATGGCGATCATACCATAGTCAACTGCCGTTGATTCAATAAGATTCTGCTGGATGGGAGCGATCATTGACCTATAAATGTTGCTTGGTGCAATATGTATCCACCTAGGGGCAGATTTAGTACGTTTTATCATTTGCGGAATATCAAATTCAGGGAGTTTTATTTCTAACTTATTCCATTCAGGATTTCTCAGATCGTCTCTTGTAAGAATCAACATTTCCATATTTCAAGCTAATCCCTTCCCGGTAGTTGTCATGATAAGCTTACCGTGCTTAACGCCTTTGGTGCTTATCAATCTGTCGGCAATGTCCTTCACCTTGCTACCTTTGCCTTTGATGATTATAACTTCAAGGCAGTTGTGATGATCAATGTGTATGTGCATAGATGAGATTACCATTGTGTGGTAATCATGCTGAATACTGGTCAGTAAATCTGATAACTCGCTTATGTGATGGTCGTAAACAATGGTAACAGCTCCGATTGTTTCTAAATCTTCCTCCCATTCATACTCAACAAGATTATCTCTTATAAGATCACGTATAGCTTCTGAGCGGTTGACATAACCTTTGGATTCAATCAGTTTATCAAAACGTTCAAGAAGCTCAAAACTTATGGATACACCAAAACGTATTAATTCCGACATTTTTGTTCACCTCATAGTATTATAGTCTTATATCAGAAATAATAATACATAATGTTGATTATTTCAATAAGAGAATCTTTGGATGCCTAATTTGTGGTTATATTATCTATTTAAAAGTCTTATATTTTTGAAAAGTTTATTATATTTTGTACTTGACAAGTATTATTATTAATTATATTATTAATGAATATAGAATGTGAATTGGTTTTTCTGTAATTGTAAGTTATTAATACGACCTTTTCAGTTAGCGTTATTAAGGAAAAATGGCTGTCACATAATGGGCATCTTATCTCGATATATATTTATGAGGAGATTTATTAATGAATAAAATAATTAATGTAATAGAATATGATGAAAGCATCCGCAAAATTGCAAATAAGTTATCTCATGGTGATAAATTTCTCGCTGAAGAGCTAAGAAGCGAGATGTATATTACGCTTTTAACTGCAAAAGATGGTAAAAATAAAGCGGCATACTTAAGAGAGGCTAAATGCAGGGCAATTGATTATATGCGATCAAAGCTAAGAAATTACTCTTACGAAGGGGTCTTTCAGCACATTTCTCTTGAAGCTATGGAAGAATCAGGTTTTCAGATAGATACAGAAGGTAGGGTATATTCACCTGAAGAGCAGAATTCAGTATTTGTAATAGACAATATGGCTGATCCTGACTGATTTTTTTTTGATTGCTAAGGGTTGTGAATTTAATAACTTCCGTGTTTAATACTTGAAAGTTGGGTTTCGTTCCTCAACCCAACCTATTGGTAAGAATTTATGGTGCAATGTACTAATACCATTTTCCAATTGAAATCTAACATTGAAAGGGCAACCGCAAGGGATTGCCCCTACAAATAAATGTCATATTTGAATTGAGAAATAGTATAAGTTGTATGCCACTAATTGTAATCGCTATTACGCGCCTTAAAGGGATGCGATTACCAATCTCGCTTTCTGATTAGATGAAAAAGCAATATTAAAATGTATCGAATCACTAAATCACAATTCTGATGATTACATATTGTTTCTTGAGCCATTAAAGGAATTATGTTGTTATGGCTATTAGATATGACAAAGAAAGAATACATAAGCTTTTTCTGAATACGAAAGGAGATATTAAAGCTGTGATGCAAAATGATAACGTGCCTAGATCACAGCGGACGATAAAGCAATATGCAAAGGAAGGAAAATGGTATGAGGAATTATCTGAAAGCTTTATTTCTGATCAGAACGCAATAACAGTTTGTGGAGATGAGTATTCTGAATATACGGAGAATAGAGCAGAAACATTGAAAGAGGAAAAAGAATTAGATGTCCCTATGGACGCTGATTTAGATGACATTGAGAAATTGGAGCATATTAAGAACGTTATATATCAATTCCTTATACCAAATCCATCGGATAAGAAGGATGGATTGGAACTAAAGCTCAAGACTTATGGTGAAGCTGTTAAATGCTACCTTGATATTGATTCGCGCATTAATGAGAAAAAGAGCAAATCTTCAAATATAGAGGTTAATACATGGGAAGAGATTATCCGCTGTTGTATGTCTCCTAATGGAGAATTCGATAAGAAAAAATGGTTTCAGAAGTCTGATTATGAGCCGCATCCAAGTCAAGAACAGTTGCATTTAAGTAATGCAAGATTTAGGGTTGTTGTTGCAGGAAGGCGATTTGGAAAGTCACTTCTTGCGGCAAAAGAAGCAGAAGCCATGATACTGAAACCTCCGACAAGGGGTTGGATAGTATCTAAAACTTATGATCTTGGTGAGAAGGTTTTTCGTGAGATACATAAAAATTTAACACAAAAATTTGAGCTGGATACAGTAAAAAAAGGCTATTCATCCAGAAGTGGATCAATGTACCTAGAGTTTCCGAGGGGTTCTGTTGTTGAAGTAAAGTCGGCAGATCATCCTGATAGTCTTGTTGGCGAGGGACTTGATTGGTTGGTGTTTGATGAGTGTGCATCGTGTAAGGCTTCTATCTGGGAGCAGTATCTCCGTCCAACATTGAGTGATAAGAATGGATGGGCATTATTTATATCAACTCCGAGGGGATATAATTGGTTTTATGACTTGTGGAAACGAGGTAATGATCCTGATTACCCCGAATGGGAGAGTTTTCGATTTCCATCATGGGACAATCCCCATTTATTCAAAGAGGATATAGAAGAAGCAAGAAGGACTTTGAGCAAGAATGCTTTCGAGCAAGAATACGGAGCTTCATTTACACTATCTTCTGGACAGGTATATAGCGACTTTGATGAATCAATTCATGTTCTTCAGAACGATCAAATCAAGATTGATTCTAAATGGACCAGATTCAGAAGCATAGACTTTGGTTACGAAAATCCGTTTGTATGTTTATACATTGCAGTTGACCCGGAGGATCGGGTTATAATCTATGACGAATATTATAGACGACACGGGACAATGGAACAGCATGCTGAATTTTTACTAGAAGAAGAACAAAGGTTAAGGTCTAGAATGCAAGAATCCGGTGGAAAAAAGTATAATAAGGATGTCTATGAATTTACAACATGCGATCCCTCTGGAGCATCAGCAAGAGCGACTCTATCTGAAAAAGGGATAGTTACGGTAGCACCAAAATCAAACGTCCTTCAAGGTCTTGAACTCGTAAGGCAACAATTGAAAATCAGAGAAGATGGTAAGCCGGGGTTGTATATAAGCAGTAAATGCGCCAACACGATAAGGGAGTTTAACCTTTATTCGTATCCCGATGCTATGGATACAGAAGAACCAGTTAAAGACAACGATCATGCAATGGATTGTCTTAGATACTTTTTGGTTCAGTGGCTCAGGGGATATATAACGCAGAAGATCGCAGTTTATGCATGAGTGTTAAGCAGTTTTGAGTTTTCAGTTTACAGTTCTCAGTTAAGAGAAACCTTATAAAAAATAAAATAGGAGGAATTGTAAATGCTGGATGGTGTATTGGATTTCGCTATTAAACTGGCTGTACCCACTCTTCTCGCATTTGGTTTTGTGTTGGTTAAGAGAGGTTGTCAGATTATTTCTAAAAAGCTTAATGTTGAGATAAGTGCGAAGGAATGGGAGATTATTGACCGTCTGGTTGAGGAAGCGGTAAGGGCAGTTGAAGAAGATAGTCGAACAAGCGTACTTTCGTCAGAAGATAAAGAGGAACTTGCTCTAACGCGGATCACACAATCAGTCAAGGTTGGTAATATTTGTGACGAGTCGGCATTGAGGACTAAAGTAAGAGCATGGGTAAATAAATTATACAACCACAATAAGCCTGGGAAGATTGTTTGAAATATTAGACAAGCAGTTTTTAGTTTTTAGTGCATAAATTTTTGAATTGATAAAAAAGATGGGCATTGCCCATCCTACAAAAGCCATAAAAAAACAAATCGTATCAACAGTATATGGAGACGAAAAATATAATTTCCTATGCAATAAAAAAACCAAGCTGAAAGCATGGGTTACTTGGAGATTTAGCATTATACCAATTCTATTTATTGATTGTGTATTCTTGTAGTAGTTGGATTTCGTTCCTCAATCCAACCTACATTTGATATATTGTTGAATCATGAACAAATAAATAATGGAAATGGTATTATCCAGTTGTTGAGTTCTTACAATTGTATGACGGAATGGAGGGATATTTAACCTTATGAATTTGATACATGAATCTTTTCTTAGCTGGTTACATCAGCAAAGGTATCATGAAAGACTGAGTAATTACAGTGTATATGACGCATATTATAACGGCGATCATGCTGTAGATATACCACCCAAGGTGAAGGCGGCTCTTGAATCAGAACTGGGGACGGTAAACAACTATTGCCGTGTTGTTGTGGATTCTGCTGTTGAATATATATGTTCTGGAGAATTGGGAATTGAGGTTAAGCACGATGGCACAAATCAAGCAGAGGCAGATGAAGCAGAAAGATTACTTTATGATGTATATGAGTCTAATGGACTACTGTTCGAGGAAATGCTAAAAGCTATTACAGTGATGGGAAAGAAAGGGGACGTGTTTCTCAAGTTGTATATTGAGAATGATGAAATAAAGATCAGGATCTTGAGACCAGAAATATGCTTTCCTCGATATAGGTCTGATGATTATAAGGAAATGATTTACTGTGCTATTCAATGGTTTGATGAAGATTCGCTTCTCGTTCCGTCGAGTAATGGAAGAATAGAAAATGATGGGAGGAAGTGGAAAGCACAGGTATTTCGCTCTGACATCGTTGAGTATTATGAACTTGCTGATAGTTCTGAAATCATCGGTCCTTTCCAATCATTCCAAAGAAGTGAATGGCAACTTATGGATGTTCAAGATAATATACTTGGATTCATTCCTATAATACACATAAGGAACTCTCTTGATGATCTTGAATTTGGTGTGAGTGATCTTCAGGTAATGATTGATTTACAGGATGCACTCAATAAGATCATTACTGATATGCTCTTAACAATGGATAATCAAGCTTTCCAACGTATAGTGATGTTTGGGGGACAAACTCCAAAGGGTCACAAGATCAGTATGGAACCCGGTAGTATTATTGAAGTTCCAAACGAGAATGGCAGTTTACAGGTAGTGGATGCGGCTGATATAACGCCATTTATACAAGCAATGGATAGGATCATTGATCAAATCTGTACTATCACGAGTATTCCTAAAACGGTTTTTGCGAAATCTGAAGGTGGTTCAGTAAGTGGATATGCTTTAAGAATGCATTATCTATCTCTTGAACATAAATGTAAGCGGAAAGAGATTATACTGAAAAATCGTCTTTGTGAATTGAATAAGATGATATTTAATACGGCAAAATTGCTGGGTATTGGAGATTATACAAGTTTCAAGACAAGAATGCAATTTCGTGGTGGTCTGCCGATTGATGAGCAAGCACAGGCGCAAGTGCATGAGATGGAGCTTCGTAATAAAATCAAGTCAAGAAGGAAGGTTATGGAAGAGAGAGGTATCGAGGATATAGAAGCGGAAATGTCACAGATAAAGGCGGAGTCACAAGCTGAGGTATAGGGAATTTTTGTAGGTGGAACGGACATGATTAGGCTTAATGGGGATTAATTTTGCGATCAATTATCTTTATTCATTTATAGGAGAAAGAAAGATATGCAAGATTAACTTACTAACTATGTCTGTTCTTAGCGGTAGATACCGCAAATCAGGAGGTCAAGATGGCCATTAAAGGTTTAGAGCAAGACGCTCAAAAGAACGGGGAGGAATCCTCAACCATGTCAACAAGCGTCGGAACAGATTCTTATTCTACCGAGGGTTATATCAATGAAGATATGCCAGAAGATCATAGAGAAGTGACAGTTCCTATATCAGAACTCAGGAAAGTACGGTATGAAGCGGCAAAATACAGGAAAGAATTACAATCTCTAAGAGTCAAACTTGAAGAAGAAAAAAGAAATAATGAACTTTCCAGAGCGGAGGAAATAGAGAAACTGAAAATAACAGCAGCAAAAGCAGAGGCTGAAGCAAATTCACTAAAAGGTCATGTCAGTCGAACGACCAAGGAATCGGCAATAATAAATGCGGCTAGTGCAATGGGATTTTACAATCCGAAGGATGCGGCTTCTCTTATTGATACTGGTGAATTAGAATTTGATGAGAAAGGTAATATTGACGAGGAAAAAGTGCTTGAATTGGTGAAAACTCTTGGAGAATCAAAACCGTACTTGAGAAAAGATCAGAGCAAAGCTTATTATGGACCAACGAATCCTGCTCCTCAGCATGGCAATTGGCCAAAGCCAAGATTGACTAATGCAAATCAGATTGAGCAATTGAAGCTACAATCCAGGGAATTAACAAAACATGGCAGGATCGTTGAGGCTACTAAGCTCTTTAATATGGCATGGGAAATGGAACATGGATTAAAAAAGAAAAGTGATGGATAATTGAATGCACAGTTATATGTAAATTGGAAATAAAATTCAGGAGGTTATGTAAGAATGGCTATTATAACTGAATTAATGCAAACATACGATCAGTCGGATTCAGCGGATATTTGGGTTGCTGAAGGGATACACAGTATTTCTCCTTCAGATACACCACTACAACTTCTGCTTCCAAAGCTACAAGTATCGGAAATAAAAGCAGAATGGATAGAAGATGAACTAACACCGCAGACGACTAATCTGGCGACTGCAATTAGTGATACTACCGGAACATCAATAACTATAACATCAGGTGATGGTGCTGATAAGTTTCCTCCGGATGTGGATACTTACAACACAGTTATTAGAGTTGATCAGGAATATATGTTGGTTACAGATATATCTGATGACGTTTGCACGGTGGTACGTGGCTATGGTAATACTACACCTACTACACATGCTTCTGGTGCATCGTTACACATAGTTTCCCAAATGGAGCATGAAGGTGCGGATGGCAAGAAAGCTGTTGCTAGATTACGTTCAAAACCGTCCAACTATGTGCAGACATTTAGTCGAACGATTGAAGTATCAGGTGTACAGGAAGCCATCAAGAAACTTGGCGGAATCACAAGCGAGGTAGATTATCAGATCATGCAGGCTATGCGTCAATTGGCGTTGGAGCTTGAGAAAACTATGATCATGGGTGTGAAGGCTCTAGTTGGCGATGGAAGTGCATCGTTTAGAACGATGGGCGGTCTGTGGGCTATGATTAAAACAAACCGAACAGCAGACAGTGGTAACATTAACACTGCGGCTATTGAAGATGACATACGCAGGATATGGGATTCTGGTGGTGTTCCAAGAGCAATTATTACATCAGGAAAGCTGGCTCAGGACATTTCTAACCTTTATGCCTCTCGTATTCAGACTGATGTTTTTACAAGGATAGGCGGAGTAAATGTCACAAGTATAATCAATCCTTTAGGTGTAGGACCAATTGCTATTATTCCACATAGGTTGGTAGCTGATGGTGAATACTATATGCTAGATACAACAAGGATAGCTCTCGGTTATTTGAGACCATTCTACATGAAGCTTTTAGCCAATGATGGCGATGCTGAAAGAAGATGGATCGGCGGGGATTATACAATAGAGCTTATGAATGAGAAAGCCCATGCGTATAGGTACGGACTTAGCTAATATTTGATATAAACGCTGGGCGTTAAGCCGGGTGCTGTTAAAAGCATCCGGCAATTAATGATTACTATATTGATTATTTGCAGGAGGTGCACTAATTTGGCAACATCGTTAATAACCCAGAATAACTTAGTTTTAAAATCACTTTGTGAACCTGCGGTTTTGACTACATCATACGTGACTTCAGAGATTATGAATATTCAAGGGGCAAACCAAGTTCAGCTACTAATTTGTTATACAAAAGGGAATTCTGCCGGTTGTCGTTTAAAGATAGAATTTTCGGAGGATCGATCTACGTGGTATCAGGAGAGTATGGTTGATAAATTCCCAACAGTATACGATGTAGAGCATACGCTGGTTACAAGGAAGATAAATGAAACTGGCAATTATACTATTTCTATACCTGTATCGGCATCGTATATTAAGGTAAGTGCCCAGGCAATTGATTCTGGAGTTGATTCACTAATTTCTATTAAGGCTACTGCGGCAAATATATAATACTATAACGGTTAAGGACTGTAAATTTAATAACTTCCATGTTTAATACTTGAAAGTTGGGTTTCGTTCCTCAACGCAACCTACTTTTTCTCTATTTAAATGGGAAAGTTATTTAATCATGAATACTAAACTGATAGGAAGCCAAGTTGAAAGCTTGGACTACAATGCACATTTAATAAATAGAAATGGTAAATGACAAAGCGAATAAAAAGTAATCTTTAGAAATATAATTGACAGAAAGTGTAAGTATAAAGTCTTCCACTACGATGTTATTGTTGTGAATATAAGAAAATAAGATATTCTTGTTCTCTAGTTGAGGTGTAATATGTCAAGAGATTCTATGGTTTGGCTGATCTCGTTTCTTAGGGTAAAAATGAATGATACTGATTTATCCATCTGGACAGATGATGAGCTACAAAACTACCTTGATATGCATAGAGTTCACGTAGTTAGAGAACCTCTTGCATACGATTCAAATGAACAGGTTTATTATAGTATTTTTGGTATGTTAGAGGCAGATGCTAGCTTGTGGGATAGTAGACAATCTAACTCCAATGAGATACCTAATTCGAATTATACAGCTAATCTGGTGGATGGTACATTTAGGTTTGTAAATGGTCAAGGTGGAATATATTATCTGGACGCAAAATCATATAATATTCATGGTGCTGTTGCGGAATGCTTGGAGCAATTGGCAATGGATCAGAATAGGGCAAAGGTCTGGAGCCGTGGTTCGGTAGTATATACTCATTATGATTTGATGGATATGGCAAGGTATCATAGGAATCTAATAGGATCGAGAAGTACTGCTGTCGTAAGAACGTACAATAAAAGATAAAAATGTGTAGATTTGAGGTGGAAGTCTAAAGGCTTTCACTACGAATTTTGAGTTTATTTATAAGGGGTCATGAAAATGTCTCTGATGGGACGAAAGCGTGTGAAGTCTCTGGATATTTTACAGAGTGATTATGAGTATTGCACTATAAGCTACTATGAAGAAGGACCAAGAAATGAATTTGGTGAACCGACACGAATACTGGTAGAACGTGCCACAAACGTTAAATGTACAATTAACTCAATGACCAGAACACCGAGATATATGTCTTTGAATAGTAGTTACGGAGTGACAGCGCAAGGAATTGTCGAAGAAACAACACATCATATAATATTAGCTGTAGATCAAGTGATAAACGCAGGTGATGTTATAATTGATTATGATGGCGCTAATTATGACGTATTACTCTCCACAAACTGGCAGACTCATAAAGAAGCTTTTATGAGAAAGATAAATTAATTAACCAATATGTGTTAAGGTTCAGTTACTATTAGGTAAGTTATTTAATTACGAATCCTAAATACACAATAATAAATCAAATTGGTATTATTTCTCTTATATAAGGGAGAATTGAAAATGGATCTGGTACTCAGGGCTATTAGAAATAAATTGGCTGAGGACCCTACATTAACAGAGATAGTTTCTGCGCATGATATTACGACTGGTTATAACGCCGAGAGCGCAAATTATCCATGCGTGCTATTAGGGATCAGTGCTGGTGGATCGGGAACTCAGATCTCTGGTGTTGCTAAAGCTGTTTTGACAATTAATGTATATTCGGACGTCAGTAAACAACAATTATGGACCATCTACAGTCAGATCAAAACATTGATCCATAATAATGAATTAGGTATTACAGATGATCAGAGAATTATTCATGCTATTACTGAAATTTATGTAGATGAAAACAAATATGATAAAACACATAACGTGTGGCAAATAACTGCCCGATATAATATCCTCTATGGAGCATCTGGATTATCAATCACTACTGGCGTAATTGGCGCAATATATGCAGATAGAAATTCGGTTTTTGCTAATTCTGAAAAAGAGGTTGCTAAGTTTAGGGGACCGGTTAGCTTGAACATATCGTTTGATCACAATGTGCGGCAATCACAAGAACGTTTTGGTAAAGCGGTTTATTATAAAATTGGTACAGCAAAGTTGACTATTGGAGAAGTAATATTTAAACCTTCTGTTCTTGAACTTCTCTGGAATATAGATACAAAAATAAATGGTAAGCTTAATGATTCTGTAACACCATCAACTATATATCAGTTAAGTCAAGGTTCGTATCCGGCTTATCTTCAGGTTTTATTTCAGATGTTTAAGACGGATGATGGGAAAAAGCTTGAAATTGAGGCATCTAAGGCAGTGTGCCATAATCTTACGATACCGTTTTCAAAGAAGGATTTTAGCGTATTTAATTGTGAGTGGATACTTTTGAGTGATAACAATGATAATGTTGTTAAGGTTTCAATAGAGAACTAAGGGTTGTGAATTTAATAACTTCTGTGTTTAATATTTGAAAGTTGGGTTTCGTTCCTCAACCCAACCTACTTTTTACTATTTAAATGGGAAAGTTATTTAATCATGAATCCTAAATACAGGCAACTGGAGTATTATGAGATGCTTGGATTGAATGATAAATCTAATCTTTTAACTGAAAGTGAAAAACGAGAATTGATGCTAGAGCTTGAGGAGCTTGCTCAATTCGAAGGTTTACGCAATTATGCCCAATTGGGAACTGAACTTGGCATATCTGCTGAAACGCAAACATTGATAGATAGCAAAGCAGAGAAAACTGAGGTTCTTAAACATGATGGTTCAGTTTCTCTGACAAATGACTGGGATGCTGGAGATGGACGAGTAATTAAGACAGATAAGATAATGGCTCGTGATGCTGATGGATTGATTTTGTGTGAAGATGGTGAAAATGGAATATTTGTGAAAGATGGTGGTAACATCGGCATCGGTACGACAACTCCGTTGGCCAAACTTTCCATCAATGGTGGTTTACACGTTGGAGGAGATTCGGATCCTGGAGATAACAATTTACTGGTTGATGGCAGAATTCAGATTGACGGGGATATGGATCACAATGGTTCTAATATTGGGTTCTTTGGGGTCAGTTTAGTTATAAGACAATCAGCTTTGACATCACAAATTACGACTATAAACTGTTCTAATCCGAATACGCCAGATTACGCAATCAGTGATCCAATCAATACTAACGCATACGGTTTTTTATCTGCTGATGAGTTTAAGACTGTTATGAATGTAATTACAAATCTACAGACAAGGTTAGCAGAATTAGAAAACAGGTTGAAAAATTACGGTTTGTTACAATAAATAATACTAATTCTATTTATTGATTGTGCATTCTTGTAGTAGTTGGATTTCGTTCCTCAATCCAACCTACATTTGATATATTGTTGAATTATGCACAAATAAATAATGGAAATGGTATTATAAGCGGATTTTGTAATGCAGGAGACATGAAAACTGGTTAATTAAAGTTTGAATTTCTTAAAGATATATCAACTCATTCATTGAGGCTGAAAAATGGCTAGATTTAGATTAACACTTACAGCACCAACAGAATATGGTGTTCAGACTTTTTATAACGATCATGAAGTCTGGACCGAAACAAATGTTTCTAAAACGGAAATCATTAGGTCCACATCTGATCCGGTTCGCGATTCTGTAATGAAAATAAAGGGTATTACATGGACACTAGGAAGTGGATATGTTCTTGGTGACGGATTGTATTTTGACGATTCTCCCCTGGGTAAGGATGAAGGAGCATATTATGATTTCATTGTAACACCGGGCGTTAGATATGCTTTTGCTTGTCTTTATAAAGTTGAGTTAGGAGAACTAGAGATAGTTTTTCATAATCAGACACAAGGTTCTATGTTAAAAACTGCTAGTTTAGCTGGAACTTCGTGGAAAAGCTATGAGACAAATATAACAATCCCCGATGGATGCAATATAATCAGGATCAAGTTTCTACAAAACGATGATTCACATTCTGGACCTTTTTACATTGATAATGTGTCTCTTAATGGTAATGTGATTTTATCTGATCCTGATTCATACGGCCGTGTACCAATGAGGATAGGAGCTTTTCATCAGACATTGAGTGGGCGTAGAATATTTGATCTTCGTGCTATACATTATGACTTTCAGTTACGATGGAATTATTTTGACGAGATACAGTATGAAAATTTCAGAGAAGTATTCTATTCAAATGAATTGCTTTACTTTGATGATGGAGATGTTCCACCACTTGTTGAGAGCGAGACTATATATGATAATGATACATATAGCTTTATTGGGGTATCAAATCCTTCATCAACTCATAAAGCATATATATCTAATTCAAGTGTTCTACCATCTAGTATGAGTGATTTTGAAACTATTGAGTATTCAGATGCCGACTATCAAGCGATAAGTAATGATGATGATAATTACAAAGAAACATCTGATCCAAACACTGGATGCTATTTATATCATAAGTTTCTCATCAAATCATCTATATCTCAATCTAATATACAGAGATTCAGGATTGTTGTAGCGGCGTCGAGTAATGATAGCTCTCCCGGAAACCTTGATGGTTGTATTCTATACGCATGGGATGGTGATAACTGGATGGAATTGACAAGAAGCAGTAATAGCTCGAATAATTATTTAACATATAGTACGTCGGAACCATTGATTGCAAGCCGATTTGTTAATCCATCAGACAGTTATATAAGGTTGTTGTTACGCTCTATGAATTCTCGTAATGACACGGATGCTCTGAACCTTAGAACTTATTTTGTTGAGGTAGAAATTAACGAGGATCTGGATAGTATTATCAGATTGTCTCATAAAGCAATATTGGATGAGAATGGCGATGTTATCCATGTTAAAAATCTTACCAAAGGAACCACATTGATACTGAATACTGATTATACAGTGGCTATTGATAGGCGGTCTGTAACAGTTATAGGTCAAGATTCTGGTGATATGATTGAGGTTAAGCATAACAGGTATTTCGAGGTGATGTTCTCAAGTATCCCGGAGGAATGGTTATCTGGCGACCCGGAGAGTAATAGGATCAGAAGAGTTGAGATAGCTTTACGTACACTTGCAGAAAGTAAATAAAATGGACAATAGAATATGCTGGATACTGGATTCAGGATATTGAGTTATAACATTTCTTTGGTTTCATTGTGTATGAAATGTGGTAAATATACCAAGCTGAAGGCTTGGGCTACAATGTGTTTTTGATTGTGAGAAATGGTATAATGTCTGGGATTCGGAAAGCAGAAGTCCAAAGGTTTGAGGGTCAAAGATATGCAGTATGGAACTTTAACTTTATCACAACGATTAATATTTGATACAAAACGAGAAAGCTTTATCCGAAAGCCGTCTTTTGTGATATGGATAGAGGGATTCGGCGATACCACAGAATACGTAATGAGTATTGATACTGAGACGGGTTTAGAATCACTTAGAGGCAGAGGAAGTCTAAATATCGGTAGAGCAATTCTTGAGCTTAATAATGAAAATAGTTATTTCTATTCTGATGGAGCTAGCAAAGTGAAAAGCTATGCAAGGATAAAGATATGGGCTGGATTCGACCATCTTAACATACCAATATTTACTGGAGTAGTGGATAATGTGAAGCCAATTGGTACGTTGAACGCAGTAACTATGAACTGTCGAGATTATATGGGATTATTTTTTGACTCTTTAATCAAGGATGACCTAGGATTGAATAATACACCCAAGTCAATTTTGGATTATCTATGTTCTAAGATAGGAGTAATAGCAAGCATCGCTAAGACTGAAGAAACTATAATGGCATATAATGAGCCTAAATTCAATGGACAAAAGATGATGAGTACCATAGAAAAGATATGCAACAGCATTTTTTGCATTGCATATTTCGATGAAGAAGGGATATTTCGATTGGTGGAACGAGAATATTCAAACCTCGTTTCGCCGAGTAACGAGGAATGGGGATTTGATGATAACAATATAGTTGATTGTACGCTTCTAGCTAACTCCGAGATATTAAACGACATTACCGTTGAGTATAGAAGCTGTTTTTTCTCGCGATGTATTGATCAAACAAGTATAGATGATTATAGAGCAAAAGCCAGTTCGCTTAGTATACTTTCATTAGATTCTGATCTCGTATCAAGTCAGACTCAAGGAATAATACAAGAGATACTAGATCATGCTCTTGAAGGATTTAAGTTTACGACCTCTAACAGTTCGTCAATTATTGATACTGTTTATATCAGGATGAAGAAGTTTGATGCACATGGATATGTTTGTGCTAAGATATATACTGATAATGGTGGCGTTCCGGGGAATTTGATAGGAACGAGTAGTTTGAAGGCTTCGGATAACTTAACAAGTGAATTTTCATGGGAAGTTTTTTGCTATGATACTCCGATTAGTGTCTCTCCTTTGACAGATTATTGGTGCATAATAGACACAAGTTCAGTTGTTAATGGTACAGTGTCTATACAAATAACTAACGCTATAGTAAATGTGAAACACGCTTATTATGCTCTATCCTCATGGCACTTAGAAGACAATAAATATGCGTTGCACATAATAAGAGGTAGTAACCAAGCTTATCGGGTAGCAAAAGATATTGTGAGATTTTATAAAAAACCTCATGAAAGAGTTAAGATTATTGCACCGGCGGTTCCACATCTTCAGCTTACTGATAAGGTAAAAGTCAATATAAAGAAGATGGGAATAGTCGGACAATATGTCATAGAAAGACGAAAACACATTTTGTCATCTGAAACATATACAACCATAGATACATTGAGAAAGGGGTGAGAGAAAGGATGAAGGATGAGGGATGAAGGATGAAGTGGAAATCGTTTTGTTTTCATCCTTCCGCCTTCATCCCTCAACCTTACATTATGGCAACTTATCCAAATAGTCCGAATCTATCACAGGGAACAAGCTTAACAGCGGTAAATACCGAAAACTGGAACACGTTAGTAGATAATATAAATACTATTGGTTCTGATCTTGTAGATGCAAGAGGTGACGGACAGATATTTCCGGGAACGCCACATACTGCGGGGCAATGCGCGGATGTTAATGACATGCTACAAGCGATTAGACATATGCTTGCGGAAATAAGCGGAGAAACGAATTGGTACGAGGATCCAACAGGTTCACTCAAGGTACATAATCATTCAGTTGGGCAAGGTGGCTTGATACCATGGGGGTCATTGGGAGCTTCCAGTAGTCGCAAGATAGAATTACAACCCCAATATACTGGGGTTGTGTTGACTAAAAGTTTGCGCGGAACATCTCCTAGTGGGAATAATACTATAACTATCAACACAGACGTTGACGTGGTGTCGTATGTAGGACGACATTATTATGAAGGTGTTTCAAGCCAAGCTTCGCTGCAAGATTACTATGTCGCTTTAAGGTTTACTTTACCGACTGATTTTGGCTTATGGGCATCAACGAATGCTATCCAGATTGAATACAGAACAGGAAGTGCTTTGTCCAGTGATTGTCACGTTGACGTTTACGTATATAAATCTGGCAATGGAACTGTTATTGCCAGCAGTGAGAATAATGTCAACTCGAACTGGTCAAATATTGGAATAAGCGGTGCTACCTTGGGAACATGGTCTCCCAACGATATTCTGGAAATATACGTGAAATTAGAATCCAGAAATAATAACTATGCACGTATTGGTAAGACATGTTTCAACTATAATGCGTGATGATTTTTTAACAAATAGCGTATTTGGTTAAGTAACTTATGAGCTATCCGAACTATCGCTTCGTTCTTTGACGTCCTCTTGGTCAACTCAGTAAATGATATTAGCATCGCTGGGTCTTTACGGACTGCTACCCAACTGCTCTCTATAAGAATTGACCTTAGATAACCATTACGTCTTCGTGAGAGTCCTGTTGACCTTTCTTTATCTCCACTGGAATCTTCTCCCGGAGATAGTCCTGCATAACTGGCTGGATGATCTGAATCCTTAAAACGATTGATGTCTACCAACTCCGTTAGTAAGACCATAGAAGTCGAGTTTGTTAATCTGTTTCACGTGAGCCATCTCCTTTCGATGTTGTGATATATAGTTTCGATCCATTATCACTATATAGTATACAACATCAATGGCTCACTATTTAAGCATAACGTCTGAACGAAGTGAGGAATTTTCTTTATCTTTAATTATAACATTTTAGATTCTTCGCTGGCGTCAGAATAACATATTCACCACACTTTAGGCTGAGGAACTAATTTTCTTTCTGTAATGCGTAAGCAACCAACCGACAAGTGGTCCGAAGGAACACAATTTCTGTTCTATTACCTCAGCGCCCATAGCTACATAAAACTGTCTGGCACTGACTGCGGCAGAGCATAAAGTTAGTTCAGTGTAGCCAGCCTTTGCGATTATATTCTCTGCTTTCCGAAACATCGCTGTACCAATACCTTGACTATGGTATTGTGGATGTACCCAAAGTTCCTCAATTTCATTTTGCCCAATTGCTAGGGCGCCAATGACATTACCATTCAACTCGGTAACAAAACATTGCCAATTGACGAACCAACTATCAATAGCAATTTGGGAACTGCGTTCCGTAAGAAGCTGTTCTAATTGTTCAGAAGAGAATCCTTCTCGTTCGGCAAGGTATTTATAGTCTTCGGACACAATCTCGCTTACTGCCTTTATATCTGATTCCGCCATCGGTCTGATATTTATATCCATCTCTATTGAGTTAGTATAACCTTTCCTTCCAAACCTTGTGAGAACCTACTATAGGCTTCGTCAGCCTGTTCCAGCGGGAACCTGTTGGTGACAAGCCTTGTTGCTTGAAGCCCGTTGCGTAACATTTTCAGCATATTGTCATAGTCGCTGAAGTGGCAAACCCAGTTGCCCATAAGACGCATGTTTTTGCGGAATATAAGCCGCTGAGGATTAATCTTCTGTTCGCCATGACCAATTACAGTAACTATGCCTTCGGGAATCGTAACGTCCAGAGCAACGTCAAGCGTTTCCTGTCTGCCTGAACATTCAAAGCACTTATTAGGACCCAGTCCACTTGTAAAGTCTAAAAGTGCGCCTCTAAGATCAGCCGCTTTAGTTGGATTAACGGTCTTCCATGCACCCATCTCAGATGCAAAATTCAATCTGCAAGGGTTAATGTCCACAGCAATGACCCTTGCGCCTAAGAAGGTTTGCACAAGTGTCATACCAAGCCCTACTGGTCCCACTCCAAAGACGCAGGTAACGTCGCCCGCTACCACGCCTGCCCTCGTGCTGGCACCGCAAGGCACACCAAGCCCATCGCCAGCGAGAAGCACGCCTGTTGCATCATCTATGTCATCAGAAAGCGGATGTAGCCACATCTCCTTAGACACGACAAACTCGCTGTGACCGTTTGGAAAAGTACCAGCTTTGGCGCAAAAATCTGGTTTTCCCTGAAGACACCAGAAGCAATTACTGCATCCCTGAATTGAGAACACACCGACCCGATCACCTTCACGAAAGCGCTTTGATCCATTTGGATCAGCAACAATACCCATGACTTCGTGTCCGGCGTTGCCATCCATCGGTTGAGGGCTTCTATAACTCCCCATCTCACTACCGCAAATCGCACTAGCTTTTACCCTTACCAGCACCTCGCCTTCACCGTATTTGGGATCGGGTAGTTCTACAAGCTCAACCTTGCTGTTTCCCATAAACTTCAATCCACGCATACCTTTCCTCCATTTAAAAGATTAAAATTCAATTACCACCGTCAAAGGCAGTGGTAATTGACTATTCTTATATTTACAGCATTTACAAAACAGGTGATTACAATGTAAATTAGCAACCTAATATGCCTTTTTATATATTTCCAGAGCATCTTTGAGTTCCAACTGTACCGGATTATTCTTCAAAAGCCTTGTGACAGTCATCGCCGCCCTTGCCATGCGATCAATGGCATCATAAGGCACGCCAATCTCTGAAAGCTTCAATGGTATCTTACAGTCTTGGCACAATTGCATAACTATATCAAGTCCACGCTTTGCCGTTTCAATATCGGAATTGGCTGGTTCTGCACCAAGAGCTATCGCTATCTGTGCGTAACGTTCTGGCATCGCTGAAAGGTTGAACTCAAATATGTATGGCAGAAGCAGTGAGTTCGCTATTCCATGAGGCGTGTGGAAGTCACTACCGAGTGGATAAGAAAGAGCATGTACCGCACCAGTATTGACAGGTCCAAGGCAAAGCCCGCCATACAGGCTCCCCAGTGCCATCTTAGCCCTTGCTTCCAGATCGTTCCCATTATCAAAAGCATGTTTAAGGTTTGCTCCAATCAACTTAATTCCTTGCAATGAATAGACATCTGTTATAGGATGTGCAAAGAGATTGGCGTAACCCTCTATGCAGTGGATCAGAGCATCCATTCCTGTGGAAGCGGTTACGTTGGGAGGAACGGTAACGGTAAGTAAAGGGTCTATGTAGCTAGCGTCAGGAACTAGGTAAGGACTTATGACGCCCTTCTTGAGTTGCTCAATTTCGTCATATATTATAGCGTTTGGAGATACCTCACTGCCTGTTCCTGCTGTTGTTGGCAGACATGCGAGATAAGTCTTTCTACCTGCGACTTTGCCGATGCCAAAGACAGATTGAATGTCCTGATCGCTATCATGTAATACTGCGATGAGTTTTGCTACATCAAGAACACTCCCACCGCCGATGCCTACGACAGCATCACACCCTGATGAATGATAGGCTTCCAGAGCATCATTGAGCATTTCTGTCGTTGGTTCGATTGATATACTATCCCAAATAATAATAGATATACCTTTACTCTTGAGAGACTCTATCAAAGGCTGAATGACTGGCAATAACGGTGGGGACGTTATAATAAAAACCTTATTTAATCCAAGTGCTGTAAAATCCTCGATAAATTGGGACGTACAACCGTTGCCATATACAAGCCTTTTGGGCTGTTGCATAATTAATATTCTATCTTCTCGTGACAATTTTCATCTCCTGCAATATTTTCTTTATCCATGCTCACATCCCATATCAATAGGCACTCTGAAACTTAACTAATCTTATCTCTCAGACTTTTAGTAAACGCACAAGCCCTTGCTATACTATCAACGTCTTTAAGATGATACTGCAATGTAAGAAGTCCGTTATAACTAATATCAGCAAGTCCCTTCATAAATGATTCGTAGTCAAATGTGTCTCCTTCTGATCCGGGTTCACCTCTATGACTTCCTGATATATGAACGTCCCCTAGCAAATCATCCATTGCGATAACTGAACGATATGGGTCAGCTTTGTAGTTGTTTAAATGGTACGTGTCGCAGGTTAATCGGATTCGATCATCAGTTTCGTTGATAAACCCAATTGACTGAATATAGTTATCAAGCGGGCACCCTTTTTCAAATTCCAGTGCAATCGCTACACCAGCTTTTGACGCATCGGGAAGCATATCACGCAAATTGGCAGATAATATTTCCAATGCGTCTTCTACATACACATCCTGCGGTTGATTGGGCCAAATAGATATGATCTTTGAACTCATACGCTTGGCAATTTTTAAGACTATACTAAAATGTTGAAGGGTTTCTTCTTGAAAAGAGGGCGTTGTTACAATGTGATTACCAAAGCCCACAGATGGCACTTTTAGATTATATTTTGCCAACAGCTTCTCAGTTTCTTCAATCTGACCTTCATCATTTACGTCAAAAAACGGGTCCCGTATAGGCAGGTTGATACCCTCATAACCACACTCTGCAACCATTTTGATGATTTCATCTTTTGGAAATCTGCCTAAGGTGCCGACATAAGGATCATAACACACTAGCATTAATTTACCTCCTGATCAGGATATTCCATAATTCCGAAAAGTCTCCATCAATAATAGCGTTAAAAACAAAATAATAGGAAGATGTTGTTACGGTAGAATTATACGATGAGGATATTAAAAAGTCAATAAAGGATGGAAAATTTTATAATGATCTATAATTTTAATGAATCTTTTTTTGCGCAGCATAGGCAATTCTGGTATTTACCAGTATCAGAAATGGAATACAGCATAAAGGTTGGTTTATTATTCTAATTCTCATTGTATTTTACCTTATTTTTAATCTCGTCATTGTTTATTTTTGAGCCATGCCCAAGTTGTCATTAACTTTTCGGCAGATGATACAGCACTTGTAAAAGCAGGATCAAACCAGATTGGGTGAAGATCACTTAACGAGTTATCCGTCAGTTTAAACAAATTTTTACCATCAGCATCCATGACATAGATTTCATTATTATGTCCGTCTCGATGTGAACTAAAGACAATTTTTTGTCCATCATGAGACTAACTTGGGTAACCGTCAAATGCAGGATTATTTGTCAGATTGTGTGGATTCCTACCATCAGAATCTATAACGTAAATTTCCTCTTTTCCATCACGATCTGAAGCGAATGCAATCTTGTGACCATCTGGAGACCACGTTGGGCACCAGTCGTATGCGGGATTGTCTGTTATGTTACTAGGATTTTCTCCATCTGCGTTCATAACGTGGATTTCCATGTTTCCGTCTCGATTGGATGTAAAAGCAATCCTCTTACAATCGGGAGACCACGCTGGATAAAAGTCTCTAGCTTGGTCATTTGTCAATCTGCGTGGGTTCTCACCATCCGCTCCCATAACATAGATTTCATAATTACCATTACGATTAGAGACGAATGCAATCTTCTGACCATCAGGTGACCATGCCGGCTCTCCGTCCTCAAAGGAATTGAATGTTAGTCTTTGTAGATTCTTGCCGTCTATATCCATAGTGTAAATTTCAAACGGATGACTATTTCTGTCAGAGCTAAAGACAATCTTTGCCTGTTTGGGTGCCTGTGCCATAGTATTTATGAATAGAATAAAGTCGAATAAAATTAATACACAAACTAGCGTTATATATACATTCCTTTGTTTGATTCGCACTGCAATTTTTCCTTGTGGATAAATTACTGTATAATGATCATCTTTTTGGTATCTTTAAATCCACCTGCTTCTAACGTATAGAAATACACTCCGGATACTACTTTCTCGCCAGAATCATCCCTACCATCCCAATAAACCGCACTTTCTTTACCGAGGTATAATCCGATACTTTTATGCCCAAGATTCAGCATACGCACAAGTTGTCCTGATGATGAATATATTTTGATGACTATATCAGCGTCATTTCCCAACTGATAGGGTATCCACGTTTCGGGGTTGAAGGGGTTTGGATAGTTTTGAAACAAAGCGGAATTACGAACATTTCCCCACGTCGTAGGCAATTTCCCATCGGGATCAACGCTTTTTGTGATCTCAACTTTGCACTTCAGTATAATACCCCAACCTCCAACCGCCCATAAAGTATCTTTGCCATCAAAACAGATGCTGTACAGATCATTTTTAATACCTGTTTCTTGCTTCGTCCATGTTATTCCACCGTTGCTAGTATACAGGATCATACCTATCCAGCCAACCGCCCAGCCCTGTCTTTCATTGACAAAGCAAACGTCTTCGAGGTAGCAACTTTCAGGGCATTGTTGGTATTCCCAAGTTTTACCGCCATCCGTAGTGTGCATAATGGTAGAGAATTCACCAACAGCCCAGCCAACATTTTGGTTTATGAAATCAACGCCCTTTGGATACATGCCGATACTCTGTTTTATCCAGTTTACACCACCATCATTTGTATACAGGAGTACCCCTCCTTGATCGCCAGTACCAACAGACCAGCCATTATTTTCGTCAACGAAATCTATATCCCACATCCACCCTCTTATTTCGTCTAACTGAATCGCCCACGTTACCCCGCCATCGTTGGTGTTTATAATTGCCCCTCCCGCTGAAATCCATCCGGTTTTACGATTGATAAATTGAATATCGAGAAGGTTTTTCCACGTTGGGCTTTTTTGACTTTGCCATGTTTCTCCGCCGTCAGTTGTGTGGAATATGCTTTGCCCACTATTCAATTCACCAACCGACCATCCTTCAAGATTGTCTATGAAAAAGACACTGGCTCCCAATCCATTGACTACTCTTTCTTGCCAAGTCTTTCCGCCGTCTCTGGTACGCAAAAAAGTTCCATTCCAACCAACGACCCAACCGTTGTTCTCATCAGCAAAGTATATGTCGTTAAGGATATTTGATGACTTGCTAGTCTGTGGAGTCCAGTTTTCTCCACCGTCAACTGTATGCAATATGGTATCACTTTCACCGACAGCCCAACCTGTGTTGGCATCAGTAAAATATATGCTGGAAATACGGTTAAGTGTGCTCCTATTTTGCTCAGTCCACGTTTCTCCACAGTCGCTAGTTTTATAGATTTTGCCTCGTTGACCGACTGTCCAACCAGTTTTTTCGTCAACAAAATATATGTTCTCAGGGAAGAAATCAAGGTTATCAGCACGTTGTTTTACCCACGTCTTTCCGCCATCTATGGTATGTATTACCCCCAGCAAAACTCCAGCCGCCCAACCGACCTTCTCATCAAGGAATTGTATACAATTACAATAGTTAGGTAATCCCTGCCCCTGTACAATATCCTCTGCTTGCCTGACCCATGTTTCCCCACCGTCATCTGTATAAAGGACATAGTTTTCAAGTCCACCAACAACCCAACCGACTTTTTCATTAACAAAGCACACACCCAAAAAAGTACTATTAATTTTATCCCCCTGTTCAACCCATGTCTTTCCACCATCGTCAGTGTGCAAGATTAATCCCGCTGGCTCTTCTGTCCAACCATATCCCACAGCCCAACCTACATTTTCATTTACGAAATGCACACTACGTAATAGCTGTTTATTATCATCCGCTTGTGTTTCCCATGTCCTTCCGCCGTCTATAGTATGAATTATTAGACCCATAGAACCAACAGCCCACCCGGTGTTTTCATTCACAAAATGTATTCCCCAAAGCTCACGTTCGTCTATCTTTATTTGAGGATTCCAATTTTTCCCGCCATCATCGGTATGTATAACCATGCCCGGACTCGGATAACTGCTTGTAACTGCCCATCCTTCATTGGCATTTACAAAAAATACTTCATGAAGATTACCTCCCAGGTCAGCCTGTCGAACGACCTCCCAGTTCTGACCGTAGATTGAGGGGCATACTATTAATAGAAGGATTAGATATAACGTTGTTCTTTTCCACATTTTTTTAATTTCCCTTTTTACTTATCGCTCTGCTTGATCCATGCCCACGTTGTCATTAGCTTTTTGACAGATGATACAGCATTCGTAAAAGCAGGATCAAACCACGCAGGGCGCGCATCTCTATAATCATTTGTTAATTTACGCAGATTCTTTCCATCTGCATCCATAATATAGATTCCTCCGACACCCGCCCTCTCATAAACAGAAAAAGCAATTTTACGATTGTCGGGTGACCACGCTGGCTCTAATTCCTCTGCTGGACTGCTCGTTAGGTTTTGCTGGTTATTTCCATCAGCGTCCATAATGTATATCTCCTCATTTCCATCCCGTTGTGAAGTAAATACAATTCTTTGACCATTAGGTGACCATACTGGATCCCAATTACTATCATGATTATTTGTGATGTTATGTGGATTTTTGCCGTCAGCATCCATCACGTAAACATCAAATTGCAGCTCCCGATCAGAAACGAAGGCAATTTTCCGTCCATCGGGTGACCATGATGGAGCAGCATTTACAAGTCCATTTGTCAGATTGTGTTGATTCTCACCATCGGCATCCATTACGTAGATATCTAATATTTTAACTCGATCCGTTTGAAAGGCGATCTTTCGTCCATCAGGGGACCATGCTGGTGCATCATCATCCGCAGGATCCTTTGTCAGATTCCGTTGATTATTGCCATCGGCATCCATTATGTAAATTTCAGAATTTCCATCACGATTGGATGCGAATGCGATTTTTGAGCCATCAGGAGACCATGCTGGATGCCAATTATCTGCATGATTGTTTGTCAAATTTCGTGGGTTTTTGCCGTCAGTATCCATTACGTAAATTTCACCGTTCCCATCTCTATAAGAGTCGAAGGCAATCTGTGCTTTTCCGGGTGTTTGTGCCGGCGCATTTATTAATAACACAAAGCCAATCAAAGATAACATGCAAAATAATATCATATACCATAATTTCTGTTTGATTTGCATTGCAGACCTCACTTTTGCACCATACGTTCAGCATTTTTGACTAGACGAAATACTTTTATGCGATAGTTATTCTGATCAACCACATAGACATTTCCTGATCTATCTATTGCTATGTCAGTAGGAGTATTAAACTGGTCATCATGACTCCCTTTCTCTCCCCATTTTGTTATGAAAATGCCATTTCCGTTGAATTTCTGGATTCGACTGTTATACGGATCAACAACGTATACGTTTCCTGGATCGTCCACAGCTATACCAGATGGACCCGATCTTCCAAACTCACCATCACCAGAACCATGATCACCCCATTTTTGCAGGAAAACACCATAAGAGTCAAACTTTTTTACAAAATAGTTATTGCTATCAGATACGTAAACATTCCCCTGTTTATCCACTGCCACGTTAGATGGATGCTGAAACTCGGCACCATCACCATAGCCCATCTTTCCCAATTTGGTCAGGAAAATTCCGTTTTGGTCAAAATTCTGGATGCGGTCATTCACGGTATCTGCAACGTATACGTTTCCAGAGCCATCTACTGCAACGTCTTGAGGATTATTGAATTCCCCGTCCTTACTGCCAAGTTGCCCCCATTCCTTTATTAAAACACCTTCAGGATTGAACTTTTGAACACGATTAGCATCTTTATCAACTACATATACGTTTCCAACCTTATCAACTGCCATTCCGCCGACAGACATAAATTGTCCCCTGAGATTTCCTTTTCCTCCCCATCTAGCCAAAAGTTTCCCTCTCGTATCGAACTTCATTATGTAAGAGTTCTTGACATCCGTAACATAAACGTGACCGTAACTGTCTAATACAATGCTTTCTGGAACACTCTTGCCGTAATCTCCCTTTTTGGCAAGCTGGACACCATAAGTGACCCATGAATTCCACAAAGTATACTGCACAGTTTCCGAATCTGTCGTGAGGCTGTTGGATGCTTTTTGTGTAGTTTGTCCTTTAATATCCAGAGTTTGACTATCCCGACCTGATAATTGATTACCGATCGTTTGACGGTTACGATTTTGCTTCAGCCGTATTGCATTATAAAGATTTGATCCTGCACGGCTAAAACCCTTAGTTCCATAATCCAGAGAAGATTGATTATAAAGCGTATCTGCAATGGGTTTATTAGAAACAGGCATGATCTGTATAGTTTGTTTTTTAAGGCTTTGAAGTGATAGTAAACCAAGAGTTTTGTTATTTGCCGATATGGCGCTGCGGAATTGTTTTTGATCGTTTTTCAACGTCAGAGATTGTGGGTTAAATTTTGCAGGTATTTGTAATGGCAATGAAAAATTTCCAGCTTCAACCAATGAGACGTTCAAGCGATGAGACCCATCATCCGTTCCATCATAAGAACCCCAATATACGCCTGTGGACGATATGCCTATAAATACCAGTATATGAATTATCATGGAGATTATAAGGCTTTTTATGGGTGGAGTTACGCCGGTCGTTGTCTGACCCGAAGTTAGTCTCAAAATACGTCTAAATCCTAAGCCAACCCAGATCATACCGTGATAAGTTTCTTTCAAGCTTTTCAGCATTATCAATCTTGCATCGTGTAGCCAGCGTCCAAGAGTTCCCTTTGTAATACCAAGTTCATTTTGAATCTCTGAGTAGCTTTTACCGTCAAGATAGAACATCTCAACCGCTTTACGACTATATTCTGGCAGGCTTGAGATCGCTTTCATCACCTGTTCGTAGAGTTCCTGATCGATGAGAATCTCGTCAGGCGCCGGTGGAAGATACAGGCAATTCTCTGAGATCTCGTCTTCGATTGTGATCAGATCGTCATGACGTTTACGAAGCCAATCAATGCACAGATTCTTGGCAATCTGAAAAAGTCACAGGGAAAATTTGCCTTTATCCTTGAGTTTACCTAGATTTTGATAAGCATTTATGAACGTTTCCTGTACTATGTCAGACGTATCAGAAGGATTTTTGATAATCCGATAGACAAGACGATAAACATCCTTCTGATACCTTAAAACTAATTCGCCGAAAGCCGATTTATCCCCTGATAAAGTGGCTATGACAAGTTCCATGTCCGTCATCATGACAATATCACCGCCTTTGGTGATTTTGATTTGTTAATCTTTGTCTTCTATATATTATGACGAAATTTTTGGAAAAAGTTTCGGTTCCCCATCAAAAAAGCATAAGGGAACTGAAATGTCATTCCCAATTATATCACAGGTAGTTTATCTGTCAATGTTGTGCATCTGACTTTTTCAAAAGACGGTTGACGAATTGTCTGACATCTGCTATGCTTTTTATAGAATTGTAAATATAAGTATTAGGGTAGTATCAACCAAATTAATATTAGGTTTTTTAGTTCGTAGTAATGCAATTTATTGCATATTAAGGCGATGAATCACCTTACTACAAACCTAGAAACTTATTTTGTTGACCAGTAGAGTCAAATGAGTAAGATAAAGGTTCTGTCTGAAAACATAGCAAATAAGATAGCAGCGGGAGAGGTTGTAGAACGCCCTTCGTCTGTGGTAAAGGAGTTAGTAGAGAATTCCCTTGACGCTGAAAGCACGGATGTTGTTGTTGAGGTCAAGAACGGCGGGAAGGACTTAATCAGGGTTGTAGATAACGGTGTAGGCATGTCTTACGATGATGCGCTCCTTTCCCTTGAACGCCATGCTACCAGCAAGATTCGCTCAATCAATGACCTTGAGTCTATAACTACGTTTGGATTCAGAGGCGAGGCGCTGCCAAGCATAGCGTCTGTCTCACATCTGGAACTGATAACTCAGCAGAAAGACGAACTGGAAGGCACGAGGATCAAAGTAGAAGGCGGAACTATCAGAGACACTGACAGGATCGGAAGTGCAGTGGGAACAAGAATAACTGTATCCAATCTGTTTTATAATGTGCCTGCGCGCAGGAAATTCCTGAAATCCAGTTCAACTGAACTTGAGCATATCATAAAATATGTAACGTGGGCGGCTCTGGCGTATCCTCAAGTCTCATTCAAACTGATCAGCAATGACAAAATTACTATCGAAGCTAGAAAATGTAACACGATAATGGAGAGAATATATACGCTTTACGGTCGTGAGTTCTCTGATAACGTTGTGGAACTTGATCAGGAGTTCGAGACGGTTAAGCTGTGTGCATTCATAGGCAAGCCCGGTTTTACCAGAACTAATCGTGATTACCAGCTTTTCTTCTTAAACAATCGTCCTATTAGAAGCAATCTTCTGAGTGCCGCCGTTGGGTCTGCGTTCAGATCGGTGCTTCCGAAAGGACGGTATCCTGTGGCGATCATATTCATTGAGATTGACCCGGCTTCTGTTGACGTGAATGTCCATCCTGCAAAACTGGAAGTCAGGTTTCGTGATGAACGATCTGTCTACAGCGAAGTTACTCGTTGTCTTCTCATGGCGATGCAGAATCAGCAATACATTCCTGATATAAATATACCAATAGCTGATATACCTGCACCATCGGAAACTGATCAAACGGGCCCACCTACGGAAACACTCACAACGGTTAATCCCAGAGAGAGTGAGATAGAATCCTCAGTTTCAAAGTTTCTTAACAGACCAAGACCGCCGATTACGAGCCATAGTTATCAGCCGGTTTCAGGAAGGGTCAGGCGGTCCGAAAAGCCTACAAATATGCCTGATCTTCCAGATATACCCGTTCGGCAATTTGTAAGACAGGAGAAATTTGCTGAAACTCCGATTGCTTCAGAAATAAGCACTGATGATATTCGTATAAAGGCACGCCTGTTTGACACCTATATAATCGTGGAGGTTGGCGACGAAGTATTCTTCATTGATCAGCATATAGCAGACGAAAGGGTTATATACGAAAAACTTCGAAAACAAAAGGATCCCATCCCATCTCAGGGATTACTCTTGCCCGTAACTGTCGAACTCCAACCGTTTCAAACAGAATCATTGGAGACAGCGATAGAAATTTTAACCGACATAGGATTCGATCTGGAGCCTTTCGGAGGCAGAACCATCATTGTCAGGGCAATACCGTCGCTGATGCAGCGTGGTGACGTTAAACAGGTAGTTACGGATCTGATTGATCAAATAGCCGATTCTTATGGCAAGCTTGATAAATTCAGGCTTCAAGATGAGATTATGATATTGACTGCATGTCGGTCTGCGGTTCAGGCGGGTGATACGCTGACGGATGCAGAAGTTATGAATCTTATAAAAGAGCTTTTTAAGACAGAACAGCCTTATATGTGTCCGCATGGCAGACCTATAATTGTCCGGATGAATCGTTCTGAACTTGATCAAAAATTTCAAAGAAAGTAAAGTGGATTAGCAGATTGAGGATTAAAGATTAAAGACTAAAGATTTAATTATAATCCCCAATCTTCAACTTTTAATTAAAGTAGTGGTTCACCAAACTAATTTTTTGTATAAATGAAAGGAATCAAATCCCCTCTGACTCCCCTTTAGCTAAAGGGGAGAATAATTCCCCCTTTGAAAAAGGGGGGAAGGGGGGATTTAAAATCTTGCTTATAAATAAACCAAATAATTAATTCGGTTGACCAGTAGAGCAAACTGTTAGTTTGCTAAAAATGGCAATCTGGCAGATTGACCCACGATTGCCATATAACATAAAAATTTAACTAAGATACTGATCAACCCATGCCCTTAGAGCGATTTCAGTCCGTTCTCCAAATAGAGAATGCGGGCAGTCAGTCCTACCTATATTATGAGGTGTAAATCTATGGCCTGTGACCTGTTCTTTAGGAATCTTATACTCAGTCATCAGCCATTTAATCAGATTAACTGTAGCTGTTTCCTGTTCGGGAGTTAATCTTTCTCCGGGTAAAGCAACGTGCTCTATTCCTATCGAATCAGCATTTTCATATTTTGCATGCCAAGCCTTATCAGAATCCCTAACCATCTGATAAATGTCACCATTTTTATCTACAATATAGTGTGCAGAGACTTGTGCAGCTGTATTTTTGAACCAACTTATGGTACCATCCACATTGTTGCTCGTAGTATAATGCAGAATGACTCTTCGAATTGGGGTGTTATTACGGCTTGAAAAGTTTGGGCTTTCTATAAAAGCTTCGATTTTTGGTTTCTTTATTGGTTCACTGGTGCCTGGTTCGGGACCCGGTTCAGCAATAATTATATTCTGTTCTAATATTTTTCTCGATTCAGGCAAGAGATTTAGGACTTTCTCGACGTAACTGAGATTAGGACAATATATTGGGCCAATGAATTCAATATATTCCTCTTCGTTAGAAGTATGACCTTCCCATCCTACATACGGAGGACGTTCTATAAATTTCCAATATCCTTTGATAAACCCTTCAATACTATTAAATTTACAGTAATAATCACCCCCGTCGTGCGCTTCATAAAACACCTTATCTGCATAACCTTGCATTTCTTTCCGCCATTTCATACCGCCAAAATTAAGGTAATCCGTAGCCAGCTTTGAAAAGCCACGTCCTGACTCTAAAGCCCATTGTGCTATAGTTACTGCCTTAAGGTGAGGGTATTTGATATCCATATTTGCATAACACTTAACTAATTCTTTGAATAGATCGCTAAAGCTGTCCCATAGTATCCTCCATTATAAATAGTTTTTTCGATGAGCGAAACGCTTTTACGAAACTACACTAACAAATCTGGACACCATATCATTTAACAAAGCTATTACTTTTAATATCCCTGATGAGAATTTTTCCTGAATTTTGTCAATCACGGGGTCTTGAATCTACTATCTTTCTGAAGAGCATATTTGATATTAGCTAGTGTAATGATCTCAGACGCTGGTTTATCCTTCCCTAATGGCTTGTTGTCACCTATTGCGATTTCAAACCATGTGCCATCTGTGATCTTGAACTCGAAACCTGTTGTTATGTGTAAGCTATTGCCATCTAGTTCTGACTTAACACTGTTAGTATTGGTGTAGAGAGCTTCTCCAGACCAATGAAAGTCACTACTACCAAGCAAAAGCCGACCTCCTACAGATAATTTCCGACGCTCTTTGACGCCATCTTGATATGGCATGCTATACTGTACCTGCAATATCCCTTGTCCGAAGGTATAGAAGATCGGAAAAGCAATACCAGCGAAAGAACTAAACTTGTCACCCTTCAATTCACCCCACGATGAATCCGCTGATTTTAAAGTAGTTCCCAGAGCGACCTGAGCAGTAAACTTATTCCAACTTTGTTCTTTGAACTTCACTTTTGCTTTCTTGATTAGATTAGATACACTATCTGTTATGTCCAAACCACCTGATAAACCGATGGCTATATTTACAAAATTCAGTAATTCCATATTTTGATCATCTGTTAGGCTGAGACCTTGTTTGTTTGCTTCTTCAATCATCTCATCCATCACATTTTGGTTTATCTTTTCACCCTTTAAAGTTTTTTCTATTATCTCAATTAGCTTATTTGCCTTTTCTGGGTCTGGCTGAAGACTTGCGATGAAGTCTTTTACAGTCTGCAAGAAACCGTTTCTCTTTACAGCAGAATTCTTTGCATAATCCAGCATTGGAAGGTAATTCTGTACTATCTCTTTTTCCAGATCCTTATCGAGGAGTGGGTCAGATTTGTCAATTGGCACCCACCGGAATCCAATCCCAAGGTCTGTAGCGCTGCCATCTTTGACAGTAGCGAACGAAATCTGCATGCTGCTGAATAAACGGCTATTCCTGTATTCATTTAGGTCCTTTGGCATCCATGTTTGACCGGGTCCCCACTCAAGTGCAACGCCAGGTCGGATTTTGCCTTCGCTGTCTGCTGTATTCAGAATTGCAACTGCCAACTCTTTAACACTTCCCGGCCTTGAGATCTGGTTCTCATTCACACCTAGAAGAGAAAATGCGGTAATATCAGGGATCGCAAAATCAACGTAGAAATCGTCCATTGTTGGTTTTTCTGTGTTTTCTTGTGCAAAAGTATAGCTAGAAATCCCATAAAATAATGTACAGATGCATATAAAACAACAAAACCTTATCATGAGTTCCCCCCTTTTTAAAAAGAACTAATGATCAACCAGATTAGTTTTTTGACTTATAAAAGTTGGGTCGAAGCATGAGATCCAACTTTTATAATATTGTGTTGGATTTCGTTCCTCAACCCAGCCTACCTTTAATTCTTTAGGAAATATTAAAATTAATCTGTTCGTAGTAATGCAATTATGAATATTAAATAATTAGTCTAGTCAAACACTAGACGACACCTATAAGCCATGCATTAGCACTTACTACTTTTGCTGTATCTGAAGCGATATTTCCACTATCCAACCACGTTTTCAATACTGCACCGTTTTGTTCCCAGGCAACTTCAATTTTGTAATCCTGATCACTGTCGGATACGTTGGCAAGCTGAATATCCCACGAGTTAACGTCACCCTCCAGTGTATCAGGAAAACCCAACACATGAATACATGGTGCAGGATCACTGCTCGTTTTAACATAATTATGAGTATCTGTAACGTAAACGTATCGCCAGGCAACTAAACCGTTAATAACGATATTAATTGTTACTAATCCACCGTTCTTTTTAAACTTAACGAGTTCCATTTTCTGCCTCCCTAAATTTTAGAAGATATGGGTAAGAAGATACAATCATATTGATACTGCTGTATCAGAAAACTACTTACATGTCAAATTAATTTTTTCCCTTATTTAACACCTAAACGATTTCTGCATTCTTCGAGTATATCTATAGTTCTGGTTGCGCCGATCCTTGTGACGCCCACTGCTCTGACTTCAAGAGTCTGATCAAGAGTGCGTATTCCGCCAGCCGCCTTTACCTGAACAGCCGGTATTGAATATTTACGCATGAGTTTTAGATCATCAATCGTTGCGCCGCTATCGCCGTAGCCTGTAGATGTTTTCACGAAGTCAGCGCCAGCCTGACCGCATATCCCGCATAACCTTATCTTATGATCATCTTGAAGGTAGCAGTTTTCAAATATAACTTTGACAATTGCACCGCCTTTATGTCCAGCTTCAGCAACAGCTTTAATGTCATTTAAGACATAATCCCAATCAAGGCTGAGAACTTTGCCAATGTTTACAACCATATCAAGTTCCTCTGCACCATCAGCCATTGCCTGTTCTGCCTCTGCGACTTTTATTGCTGTCGTATGCCCACCGTGTGGGAATCCAATGGTTGTACCTGTCTTGACACTTGAACCTTTCAGAAGTTCCGCTGTTTCTTTCACGTAATAAGGCTTTATACATACGCTTGCTACGTTGTATTTTACAGCGATCTTACAGCCTTCTATTAACTCTGTATCAACCATCTTTGGATGGAGTAATGAATGATCAATCATCTTTGCAATATCTTCGTAAGTGTAATCCATTTTTTTCTCCTTTTGACTAATCGTTAAAAAATACTGTTTAATCACGAATTTCACTAATTAACGAATTGCACGAATAAGGTATATGGGTTTATAAGTCAATAGGTCTATGAGTTTAAGCTAAAGACCCATAGACTCATTGACCTGTAGACCTTTCTTCACATTCGTGAAATTCGTCCTTTCGTGTAATTCGTGATAGATTGTTTTTTCTTTTTTAGTGTTATTCTGTGTGTTTCTGCGGCTAATTTAAATCATTATCTTTATCCTTTATACATAACCTTACCAACAGCTTTCCGCCACCCAGACAATAAAGATTCTCTTTTTTCTGCGCTGATAGCGGGTTTAAAGATAGCATCTGTTTTTCTTGACTCCTCAAGTTCAGATTCGCTGTTCCAGAATCCTGCGGAAAGTCCTGCAAGAAAAGCTGATCCCAAAGCGGTAGTCTCGTTTATCACAGGACGATCAACTTCAATGTTGAGTATGTCGCTTTGAAACTGCATGAGGAAATTATTGGCAGTTGCCCCGCCGTCAACCCGCAATTTCATAATCTGCTGTCCAGAATCTTTACACATAGCATCCACAACATCAGCAGTCTGGTATGCGATTGACTCCAATGTTGCACGGACTATATGTTCCCCTGTAGTGCCTCTTGTTATCCCGATTATTGCACCCCTCGCATCCGCATCCCAATACGGCGCACCCAGTCCTGTGAAAGCGGGAACAATATATACTCCACCGGTATCAGGGACACTAAGGGCAAGCTGTTCTGTTTCGGATGCTCTATTGATTATCTTCAATCCATCCCTCAACCACTGAACTGCGGCGCCGGCAATGAAGATGCTTCCCTCAAGCGCATAGACTGGCAAATCACCTGTGCTACATGCTAGTGTGGTGAGAAGCCCGTGTTTGGAAAAAACAGGTCTTTCACCGGTATTCATCATCAGGAAGCAACCCGTTCCATAAGTATTTTTTATGTATCCGGGACGAAAACACGCCTGTCCAAATAACGCAGATTGCTGATCTCCTGCATCTCCAGTGATCTGTACACCGTCCAGAATCGTGCTTCCATATCCAACCTTGCCAAAATGCCCGGAAGACGGCAAAACTTCTGGTAGCATAGCCCTTGGTATATTGAATTCAGACAGCAGATCATCGTCCCATTTTAGTGTGTTGATGTTGAAAAACATTGTACGAGAGGCATTTGTATAATCGGTTGCATAAACTTTGCCTCCAGTCAATTTCCATATAAGCCACGTATCCACATTCCCAAAAAGTAATTCACCATTTTTTGCTGAATCTCTTGCACCATTAACATTGTTAAGTATCCATGCTAACTTGGTTGACGAAAAATAAGGGTCGATCACAAGACCTGTTTTGCTCTTGATGGTTTCAGAAAGACCTGATTCGCGCATCTGATCGCATATATCTGCTGTTCGCCTGCACTGCCAGACGATGGCATTATATACTGGCCTACCGGATTGCTTATCCCATACTACGGTAGTCTCACGCTGATTTGTAATACCAATAGCGATTATTTGACTTTGGGTAAGATTTTTCGATCTTAATAACGATTCTGCTGTTGTGATTGTCCTCTGCCATATCTCCTCCGGGTCATGTTCAACCCAACCCGGTCTTGGATAATATTGTGTTATCTCAGTATATCCCCTGCCAATGATGCTTCCCTTGCTGTCTACCAGAAGCACGGTTGTTCCTGTCGTTCCCTGATCTATTGCAAGAATATATCTGTCTTTCATAACTATTTCCTTAGCCTATATTCAACACTTGTTGAAATCTTATTGATAGAGATTTGTTTTTTATAAGCAGGATTTTATTTCCACTCATCATTCTTCAGTATCTACTAAATCAAACTGTATACCTTCACTTGGTGTTGCTTTTTTGAATGGAGATATCTGATTTGGGATTTTGGGTTTTATACCTTTTAGTAATTCCTCAATTGTTAAGATTTGGATTTTTGGATAATCCCTTCCTGAAAGCTGTGATCTATAGTAACCTGCCGATACAGCATCTTTTATCATATCCCTTGACGGTTCGTGTAATGTAATAAAAACCCCAATATCTGCATTTTCCCTACTCAATACACCAATCAAATCTCTTATGTCTCTAGGTTGCACATTACCACTTTTTACAGATACAATACATTTCTTTACTTCATGTCCTTTATCCATAAAAAATATGAATCCGTCAATACCTGTATCCTTGCCTTTCTTTTTATCGCCATAAGGTTTTGCCTCTATCAAGGATGTTGCCCACCATTGGAATTGATAACGGTTCTGGCTGGCAAGTGCTACTGCTGATGTTAAATCCTCCGGTTCTCCTATAACCTTATAATCCTTTTTAGGTTCTATACCAAACATGCCTTTTAATCGCAATTTAATTATGTTTATGGCAAGATGTGTTATATCAATACCGATCCAATTCCGTTTTAAATTTTGCGCTGTCATAACAGCAGTTCCACAACCACAAAATGGATCTAAAACTACATCTCCTTCGTTACTACTTGCTCTTATTATTCTGGATAATAATTGTTCTGGCTTTTGCGTAGGATATAATTGTTTTATGGGCGGAACCCTTCCCATATCCCAAACATCATCTCTTGGAACACCAACAGATTCCTCATCTTCCATTTGAGAAGGTAATCTTTTACCATCTTCATCATGTCCAGATATGATTTTGTGTTTACCAAATCTTTTTAAAGTTGATTCTGATCTTTCCATTAAGTCAACTTTATTGAATACTCTATCTTTTGATTCTAATTTAGAATAAAATAAAAGGCAATCATGATTATGTTGAAATTGCCTATTTCCAGATGGCCACTTACGATAATGCCATATTATCTCATTTCTAAGATTCCTTTTATCAAAAATAGTATCCATAACTATTTTCAAGTAATGGCTTGCAGTTGGATCACAATGCAGATAAATAGAACCAGTATCTTTCAAGACTCTCCTTAGCTCAATTAACCTTATGCACATCATTGTGAGATAAGCCATCATGTCATTACTGCCAATAAATGATCTAAATGCTGTCATCATTTTTACTACTTCTGCCGGAGCAGTATCAATGATTTCCTTAAAAGTTGCTTCTGCATTATCCCCCCAATGCCATGTATCTTCAAAAGCTGTAAT
>Ga0315282_10000919_pt1 | contig 57836 bp, 48 predicted proteins | sample YL17G07_20_MG_FD_203693 | JGI IMG/M metagenome (GOLD analysis project Ga0315282, IMG submission 203693) | Sediment microbial communities from Yellowstone Lake, YNP, Wyoming, USA - YL17G07_20 | ecosystem: Environmental > Aquatic > Freshwater > Lake > Sediment | place: USA: Wyoming | collected...
GGGGGTTAAGCTCAATCTCAAGGGCTACCCCGGATAGGTCCCTCTCGGTTCCACCAAAGGCAGCCCGCGGAGATTCGGCTATATCATGCATGGTTCTATAGAGTAGATTTATATAATCCAGGTGCAGTCTGACCCCACCACCCTGCAGCAGGTCAAGAAGATAGGCTTTAGCGTCCTCGGGGATAGTCCACACCGCCCCCGGTTTGACGGCAATATCCTCAGCCTCCTCCACATTCTCCAGAACGGCGATGGGATTGCCCGATAGCTCCAGTATCCGCGACAGTTGTGACATTGCCCGATTAAGCTCCCGCTGCGACTCCATAATCGGCGACAGGTCAGATATACCCCAGAAGCTCTTCGGCTCTCTAAGGTTGGGGTAGATAATAAAGGGGATAAAACCGTAGGGGTTGGGCTTCTTCTCAACCAGCTCATCATCAAGGTAAAGCTCAAATTCAGCGTCGGTCCATAGCTCAACAACAGTCGCCGTCTTACCCTTAGGCTTTACCTGATAGAGGAACTCGCTCTCTTCAGCGCTCAGGCTGTATTTAGAGGCTACCCTCCATACCCTTGAGGTATCATCACCCAGCCACCAGACATAGATTCCCTGGACATCGGGGGCGGTAACCCTCACCTTCTTTGCCCCGCCGTCCCAGATAACCTTGTAGCTGGCATCGCCAAGGATGGCGCAATCAATCTCGGTCTCAAGGTCAAGCTGCTCCAGGTTATTATCCTCGTAGACCAGGCGCAGGGCGGCCTCGGCACTACGGGCTCTGTCCCTGGCTTCGTCTGAATCCTCAACTGCATCCACGGCAAAGTTAATGCCAGACATCAGGTATGTAGTAACCTTATCGACGAAGACCTTGGTATAGTTGAAGGTCAGGCGTTTCTCCCCCCACCTCTCTCTCCCCTCCCACTGCCGACCGTGGTAGCAATCAAGTAGCTCCCGATACCCCCTCAAGCGGTCGATATCAAGACGGTTTAACTGTGCCGCGATAGAAGTTTTATTCATTTTTAGCCCTCTTTAGTATCCGCTGGATAGTGCGCCGACTAACGCCGAACATAAACGCCAGCTCCTTCACCCCTTTGCTCTGAGCAGTGAACAGTCTTAATACCTCCCTGTCTCTCAACTCCTTCAGCCACTGCTGTTTACCCCCAGGCTGAGCATAAATACACTCAGGAAACGGACAATTAAGACATGAGTCAGCAAGTTCGCATCCATCATCTCTATACTGGCAGTACTCCGGGGGTAAATCCTGTCCACTCTCATCCCAACACATGGCTTACGTTCCCAAGCTAAGCGGTGATGCTCATATTAGCACATATGTTCTATTTGGTCAATATTTGTTTGTCGCACTTTGCCTGCCATTGACAGGATATCAGGGCATGACTTACTATTTAGCTGACTTGATAAAAATGCGGGAGGTGGACAGTGCAATATAATAGGGTTTTTCGTACTCTGGCGTTGGCTCTTATCTTTTCTCTGCTGGCAGCCATAGCGGCAACACCAGCTCTGGCAGCAAACGCTTCCCTATCCCCAACTTCTGGCGCGGTGGGGACCGCCGTCACCGTGAAAGGCAACAGTTTTGAGCCGGCGACAGCGGTCTTTATCTACTTCTCCGGCGACTCCGCTCTCGTAGGAGCCGACATTACTGACCTTGAAGCCTACGAACAGGTAGCGGCGGAGGCATCTGACGATACCGGTCATATTCTTATCTATTTTGATGTTCCCGAGAAACTTGATGGTGAAGATGTCACCAGCGGCACATACTACGTATACACTAGCTATACTGAGGAGGGCGAGATACTCACCACGGATACATTTACCGTCGTTGGCACTAGCATCTCCATTAGTGGCACCTCGGGTTATGTCGGCGATACAGTTACGGTCAGCGGCACCCGCTTTGCTGCCAGCTCAAATGTAACTATCTACTTTGACAGTACCAGTGTCGGCACTACTTCTACCGATGACGACGGCACCTTTGATGATGTTACCTTTAATGTTCCCTCAAGTTACCGAGGAAGCCACACCATAAAAGCCCAAGATGCCAGCGATAATTATGCTACTGCCACTTTCGCTGTCGGGCAGAAAATAACCATTGCTCCGACCAGCGGGGGTTCCGGCATCGCCATGACCGTTACCGGCACCGGGTTTAGCGCCAGCAAGCCGGTAACCATCAAATACAATGCCACTGCTGTTACTACCACTCCGGCGTCGATAAATACTGATGCCAAAGGCAGTTTCACGGCAAGCTTTATCGTGCCCACCGGCCTCGCCGGCACCTATGCGGTGGAAGCCAGTGATGGCACCAACAGTGCCAGTGCGAATTACACAATGGCGATTAATATCACCATCAGCACGATAACAAGCGCCGCTTCACCTGGTCATGTTGGCATGAGCGTAACCATTAGTGGCACCGGCTTTCAGCCTGACTCTAAGATAAATATCACCTACGCCAGTGTGCCGATTGCGGTCGCCACTACTAGCAGTGATTATACGGGGGCTTTTTCGGCTACCTTCAAGATTCCCAAGAGCGAGCATGGGAATCACACCATAACTGCCAGTGATGGCACCAATACTATGCAAGCCTCCTTTGTTATAGAGTCAACAGCCCCAGCAACACCAAAACTGGTACTGCCCCCCAGCGATGAAAAGGCAAAATCAAGGGCGTTTTTGGACTGGGAGAATGTTACGAAGGATGTTAATAATGCTGATGAGCTGAGCACACCAGTAACATATGACCTCCAGATTGCCTCTGATGCCGATTTTACCAATACGGTGCTGGAGAAGACCGAACTGACTACATCAGGATATACCCTCCTTAAAGGGGAAACGCTAAAGTCAACCAAGAAGGAAGCCCCTTACTACTGGAGGGTAAGGGCGGTAGATGCTGCCTCAAATGCTGGCGATTGGACTAGTTCCCGTACATTCTATGTCGGCGGCTCTGACTGGGGTCTATATTGCTTAATAGGGGCTGGCGTTCTCCTTATCTTTTTCCTTGGCTTTTGGGCAGGCAGAAAAAGCAAGAGCAGCGAATATTATTAACAAGTAAGCTCTCATTGAAAAAGGGGGAGATTTTAGAGGGGGGTTGACAGGGGGTGGATTGAAGGCTATTATAAGATAAATATAAACTGCTAACTACACCGGGCGATATCCGGTGTATGGGAAGCCAGCGGTGAGATTTAATAAATTTTTTGCCGTTTTAGCGACAACCGTCATCCTTCTGCTGCTGGCGGTAACTATTTTCTCTACACCAGCTTTTGCTGCCCCCATCATCACCCTCTCCCCGACCTCGGGCACAGTTGGCACCCCGGTTACCGCTAGCGGGGAAAATTTTGTGTCCTATGCCGGCGACCAGGTACACATATACTTTGGTAACACCGAAGTCGGTAGCAGCCCGGTAACTGTTCCAGCAAACGGCAAATTCAGCCTCACTTTCGAAGTTCCTGAAAGTGCTATGCCCGGAACAGCCCTGGTCACCGTAAGGGATAAAAACGGCAACCAATTAGGCGAAAGCGCACTATTTGATATTCCCCGACCATTCATTGTTGGGCTCAGTCCAGCGGGAGGAGTTGTCGGCACTGGGGTAACACTTACCAGCAGAGGATTTCATGCCAACGAAACGGTAACCTTCACCTATTCCAATACTACTCAGACAGAACTGGGCTCGGCGAGAGCTTCCGATATAGGTGAATGTACTTACTCCTTCAATATCCCCGAGAGCACCGGCAAGGAACATAAAGTTATAGCTGCGGACGAGGCAGGTGATAAGGCTGAAGCTGTTTTTACGGTAATTCCCTCTATTGTCCTTGACCCAGTATCGGGGGCTATCGGTGATACGGTAACTGCTACCGGCACCGGCTTTGGCCACAAGAGCCGGCTTAACATTGAGCTTGAGCAGCAGTCGGTGGCAACAGATAGGTCAGATGACAATGGCAGCTTTAAAACTACCTTTGAAGTGCCAGATATGCCACTCCAGACCTATAGTGTAACCATAAGTGATACCGAGGACAATACTGCTGTTACCCCCTTTACCATAAATGCCGGTGTGGCGAGCTTTGTCTTCCCTCAGTGGGGTATATACGCTCTGATGGGGCTGGTGGCGGTGGGGCTCTTTCTCCTCGGCATCTGGATAGGCAGAAAATTCGCCTATTCTTATTAGAGCTGAAACCCCATCCCCTTTATCCCCTTCCCCTTAATAATGGGAAGGGGAATTTGTTTATAAAAGAAGAGGGGCTTCCCCCCCTCACACCCCCCTCGCCCCCCTCGGCTCATACTGGCTGCCGGCTTCAACGAGAAGCGCCAGGCTCATGAGGAAATCGTCGTGCCCCTCAGAAGGGTCAACATAGAAGTTCATCGTCTGCGATGGGCGGTACTGGCTCTTAGCCCTCTCCATCTCAAACCAGAACTCCTGGTACTCCGCCGAGCCATCGCCTTTATAAACCTTGAGCCGGCCCGAGTTAACCGCCGCCAGCAAATTAAAGCCTAAAGCCGATTTTGACTGCTGGGTGAAGGTAAAGGGGGAAATTTTCGAGCCGAGGGCTTGCCTTAAGAACGAGCTTACCGGCTGACCGATGCCGGTAGCATCAACCACTACCCGGCGGCAGTGCCACACGTTCTTGAGGATATCCACCAGCTGGGAGTAGAGCTCGGCATGCTTTTTGCCCTTCCAGGAGTAATGCTCGACAACGCAGACTCTGGGCTGCTTCTGGATGTCATCAGGGGCGGGGAAGTCCAGTTCGCCGATGGTAACCACCGTGGAATCCTGGCGCGGCTTAGGGCTGATTAAATAGCCCCCCTCATCCACCTCAGCCTCCCCCGCCAGGTCAATACCGCCAACATAAACTCGCCCCGGCGCCGGCTGGTGCCTTCTTTCATGTTCTCCCTGCAATTGAGCCAGTTGCTGGCGGCTCAAAAAACCTCCGCCGCCATGGATGGGCAGAAGCCGGTACTGGGTTAAAAACAAGGGGTGGTTCTCACCCAGACGCCCCCTCTCCGCCTCAACGTAGGCTAAGTAATCGGGGTTATATTTTGCTATCTCCTCCCAGTCATAGCGGAAGTGGCGTTTGACAGCGTCCTTCCTCTCCAGCTCAAGATTTATTTGCTTTACCTCCTCAAGCAGGGTGGAATCATCCCAGGTGGTGCCGTAGTGGACGGTAGTAACATTGGTCGCCGCCCCCATCGGCTTGAACTCCTTGGTATACTTCTCCTTGCTCACGTCCTGGGACTCATCTATTTCCAGGAGGACATGGGCGGTATTGCCCACCACATTAGCCGACTCATCAGCCGACAGGAATATCGCCCGGGCATTCCCCAGCCTGATGATATAACCAAGCTCAGCCACCCAGATGCCACTAAAGCCGGCGTCGTTTAGTCTATCCTTCAGCCGCATCATAGAGATGACCGTCTGCGGCTTAAATGTTGGCGAGCACTTCACCAGGTTCTTCGGCTCCGGCATATAAAGGGTTAAAAGCAAAAGCTCAAGCTGCGCCGATAGCTCATTCTTACCCCCCTGGCGCGCCATCTCCACGGAGAAGGTAAGCCCTTGTTTGCCAAAAACGCTACCCAAGATAGCTAAAGCCACTTCTCGCTGATATGGTCTAAGCCGATTTATTTTATCCCCCCCTCTTTTTGAGAGTAACCCCGACGCCGATGCCAAGGGGGATGGCAATGTCCCTGATGACATTACCGATTGCCTCCTTTAGTCCCTTCCTCTGCTCTTTGCTTATGCTATATCTAGTCCGGACCAGTCTCTCCAGGGCATTAGTCACCTGCATAATAAGCCTGACATTCTCCGGCTCATTCTCAAGGAGAGACTTTATCTTAACCCGGAGCAGGGCAATCTCATCATCAATCCCCTCAACGCCAGAGGCTAGCTCAAAATCGAGCCGCTCTGCCTCGTCAAGGACCCTGGCGTAAAAACCAGGCTTAGGCGCGCCCGCCTTGCCCTTTGGTGAGCCTCTTTTCCCCCACGCTCTTGCTGACATACGGTCTATCTCCATTCTTCAGTAGTCTGGCGGTAGCTAGGACAATGGTATGGGCGGCGAGGTCCCATCGCCGAATCTCTACAGCTAGCTTCAGTAGCCTCATGCCTCCCCCTTTCAGGTCTCTATAGTAGCACATATGTTCTAACATGCCTACAGGCATTTGTCGCTTTTTGATATTAAAGTGCAGCCATTGTAAAATGGGTTGAAAAAAATGAGTGCCGCCAAACAACTTTACCAGCTCCAGGAGCTTGACCTGGAGATTGACTCCCAGGAGCAGGCGCTGAACCAAGCTACAAGCCAGCTGGGGCAGAGCCAGGCTGTGCTCAAGCTCCAGAGCCAGCTCCAGTCAGAACAGCAGCATCTTGAAGAACTAAGGCGAAAACAGCACTCCGCAGAATGGGAGATAGAAGACATCTCAACCAAGCTCACCCCTGTCGAAAAAAAGCTATTCAGTGGCGACATTAAGAACCCCAAAGAACTTTCTAACCTCCAGCATGAGGTTGAGATGCTGAAAGCCAGGCGTAACCAGATGGAGGAGAAAGCGCTGGAGATAATGGAGCAGGTTGAGCTAGCTGAGACCGGTGTAACTAGGATAAGTAGCGAACTGGAGGAGGTGAAAGCGGAGTGGCAGCGCCAGCAGCAGGAGATATCAAATACCATTGAGCGGCTTAAAGCCGTCCTCGCCGACCTGAGGGGTAAGCGCCAGCTTCTTTTAGCCGAGATTTCCCCCCAGGCAGTTGAGCTCTATCAGGGACTCAGAAAAGAGAGGGGGACGGCGGTAGCCAGGGTGGAACAGGGGATATGCCGGGGCTGCCGCATTTCGCTGCCCACCACTGAGCTACAGCAGGCAAGAAGCGGCAACCTGGTAAAATGCAGTAGCTGCGGGCGTATCCTGTTCCTCGCCTGAGGCGACAATTTGTTGACTAACCGCCGCCGCTATACTACACTGTAATTAGGTCAAGTAGACCGGGTGACCGCTCCCCTTCTTTGAAGGGGGGAGGAAAGTCCGAGCTCCACCGGGCAGGATGCTGGGTAACACCCAGGAGGGGTGACCCTACGGAAAGTGCCACAGAAACATACCGCCCCCCCGTGGGGCAAGGGTGAAATGGTGAGGTAAGAGCTCACCGCGCTGATGGTGACATCAGTGGCGGGAAAACCCCATCCGGAGCAAGACCAAATAGAGGGACAGAGGGACGCCCGGCCTGTCCCCGGGTTGGTCGCTTGACCCTTCCGGTAACGGAGGGGCTAGATAGATGGTTACCGTCCTTCAGCTGAAGGATACAGAACTCGGCTTACAGGTTTACTTGGCCTTTTTAGCAGTAACCTCCTTTCAGCCTTGAGGTTGAGAGAAGGGGAGTAAAATCCAGCAACCAAGCACAAGTAGGGCTAAAAATATAATGCCAACACCTACCAGCAGGCTTGTCAGCCAGCCAGTTTCGGCATATAGTGAATAGTTGGAATTCAACTTTCCAACGAAGCCAGAATGGAAACAATCAGTCCAGTAGTTCGCGATTTTATCCTCTTCTGCATTCAGCGCCAGGGGAAGGCGTGGCCAGCCCTTTACGATGAGATGTGCTGGGTGGCCGGGCGCCGACTTTTTATGGGGCTGAGCTATACCGATTTAAGAAAGCTTGGGCTGTCCTTCAGTCTCACCAATATTAAAGATACTATCAGGATGGTAGATGCCGTCATCGCTGATAAGTAAGACTATCGCCACCCCTCTTTTTTTAAAGCGCTTTAAGGGAGAGTAAATCCAATGGCAAAAACAATAAAGATTATAGCGGTAACCCTGCTACTGGCAGCGACTATTGCCCTATCCTTCGGGGCAGGCTGTGCTCTGGGCGCAAAAACCTCCCCCTCCCCCTCCCCCGGACTTGATCTGGATATCCTGGAGCAGGCGTGGAACATAATCTCCCAGGACTACGTGGACAAGAGTAAGATTGATGCCAGCAAATTGAGCCAGGGGGCAATCAAGGGGATGGTGGAGGCGCTGGATGACCCTTACACCTCTTATCTTGATACCACCGCCTATGAGCTGTGGGTGAGGAGCATGGAGGGGAAATTTGAGGGCATTGGCGCCTATGTCGAAGAAAAGGAGGGGCAGATAACAATTGTTGCCCCCATTCCTGGTTCACCGGCGGATAGCGCCGGCATCAGGTCAGGCGATGTCGTCCTGGAGATTAATGGCGAGTCCACCGAAGGGATGAGCCTGGTTGAGGCGGTGCTCAGCATCCGGGGTCCTACGGGGACAGCGGTTACTCTCAGTATCCTTCATCAGGGGGAGACCGAGCCAGTGGTGGTTAGTATCGTCAGGGCGGAGATTGAGCTGCCCAGCGTCCACTCTGAGATGAAGGAGGATATCGCTTATATCAGGATTACCTATTTCTCTGAGCGCACCGCTCAAGAGCTAGTCCCGGTGCTGGAGGGTATGACGCCGCAGACTACCGGCATTATCCTTGACCTGCGCGGCAATGGCGGTGGCTTGCTGGACACAGTAACCGATGTCGCCGGCTACTTCCTGAGGGAGGGGGTGGTGCTGGATGTGGTGGATAACCAAGGGGAGCATACTACTTACCCGGTCAAGAGCAGCAAACTAACCACCGACCTGCCGATGGTGGTTCTGGTTGATGGCTATAGTGCCAGCGGCAGCGAGGTGCTGACCGGCGCCCTGCAGGACTACCATCGCGCCACCATTGCCGGCGCCAGAACCTTCGGCAAGGGCAGTGTCGATATCCTGCGCCAGCTGAAAGACGGTTCAGGGATATACATCACCACCGCTCGCTGGCTCACCCCCAATGGTCGCCTCATTGAGGGCGAGGGGTTAGAGCCGGACTATGCGCTTGGGGAAGACGAGGATGCCATCCAGTGGGCTATAGACTTCCTGAAGAGCCACTAAAAAGCTCTTTGACCATATAGTCACCGTCCAGGCTATAGCCAAACTCAGTGCGGTAGTACTCCCTCGCCCCAACGCCGCTCAGGATTACCATCTTTTTTGCCTGAAATTCCTCACTAGCTACCCGCTCTGCCTCATGGAGCAGGGCCTTACCCAGACCCTTATGTTGAGCCGCCTCTTCTTTTTGCTCACCCAGGGGAACCTCAGGCCCATAGACGTGTAATTCTCGTATCAGGGCTGAATTTTCTATCGGCTTGTCTTGAATCCTCATCCGCAACAACCCGAAGAGGGTTTCCGCCCCGTCCTCAAAGGAGAGAAGGATTTCCCTCCCCCCTGATGCTTCATAGTCCATCCTCACCATCCGGGGCTCGCCTATCTCCCAGCCATCCCGTGCCCGGTGACCATACTCCCGGCAGCGGATGCACTTACAATCAATTCCCCTCTGCCTCATTCGCTGCTTAATCACCCCTCTCAGCGAGTCCTTGCAACCGGCAGTGATAAAGCGGGGTGGGATATCGCGCAGCACCCGCGATATCCGAACATATTTAGGTACAAGAGATTTAATATCAATCATCAAATTTATCAAGGTCCTGGCGTCATAAGGCTGGTAGCGGTTTTGCTGATACCACCTCTCCAGTTCAGTGCCCTCAACCACCATTGTCGGATACAGCTTCAAACCGTCCGGCCTAAAACGAGAGTCATCAAATAGCAGCCTGGATAGTTCTAAGTCCTTCTCCGGGGTTGAGCCGGGCAGTCCGGGCATCCAGTGGTAGTGCACCTTAAAGCCATTCTCCCGGAGCAGAGCCGTAGCCTTGACCACATCCCCAACCCCATGCCCCCTTCTCACCAGTTTATAGATTTCATCATCCAGGGTCTGAACCCCAAGCTCCACCCTGGTGGTGCCGAACTCAAGCATCCGGGAAATCTCCTCCTCCCCGCACCAATCCGGTCTGGTCTCAATGCAGAGGCCGGTGCAGCGGTGGCGGGCGGTTTCATTAAGGCGCTTCGCCTCTTCCAGGCCGGCTGATTCTTCGTCGTTCAGGGCATCAAGGCAGTCCTTGATAAACTGATATTGATAATCCAGAGGGTAAGCCAGGAAGGTGCCCCCCATGACTATTAGCTCAATCTTATCGGTGGGGTGCCCCATTTCCGCCAGAGCCTTCAGCCGCAACTTGATTTGCTTTTTAGCATCAAAGTCGCACTTTATGGCTCGCAGCACTGCCGGCGACTCCGGGGTATAGCTTCGGGGAATAGCTGAATAAGAAGGGCAATAGACGCATTGCCCCGGGCATTTTAGGGGCTGGGTCATAACTGCTACCGGGGTAACCCCGGAGATGGTCCTTGCAAATTTCTTCATATTATGTCATAAACAGTCTAGCAGATTAAAGCCCATGGTAACAAATAAAGAAGTTTTTGACGAGATAGCATCAAGCTGGTATAACTTCAGGCACTGGTCTATCTTCCCCAGTGAGCTTGAGGCGCTGGCTCGTCGTTGGCAGAAGGGGAAACTGCTAAACATTGGCTGTGCCCATGGACCTGACTTTCTGCCCTTCAGGGGAGGCTTTGAGTTATACGGGGTGGATTTCTCCACCGAGATGTTGAAGTTCGCCCGAAAATATTCTAAGAAATTCGGCTTTGCCGTAAAGTTGGCGCTGGCTGATATAAGAAAGCTCCCCTACCCTGACGAGACCTTCGACTGGGCAATCTCAGTAGCCACCTATCACCACCTTAAGGGTGGTGAACAAGAGGCAGCACTAAATGAGCTGAAGCGAGTATTAAAACCCGGTGGCGAAGCCTTTATCACGGTATGGAACCGGTGGCAGCCAAGGTTCTGGTTCAAAGGCAAGGAAATAAAAGTCCCCTGGCGGAAGAGGGGTAAGACCCTTTATCGCTACTACTACCTCTTCTCCTACCCCGAGCTGGAAAAGCTAGCAAAGAAGGCTGGCTTTAAGATATTGAAATCTTTCCCCGAAAGCGCCTATCACTTTCCGCTAAAATTTTTCTCGCGGAATATCTGCCTGCTGGTGAAGAAGGGGGATTAGAGCCGCCCTATTCCACCTTTTGTCTTATCCAAGCGCCAACGCAAGCAAGAATAAAGGCGACGCAACCCCCAATACCATTAACCACAGCTGCCATTGGCATTATCTCACCTGCTGACCCTGCAATTGCTATGGTAATGCCAGTCGTTATAGTAGCAATCCAGCCTACAATGAACAAGACCCAGACGCTAATTGTAATAAGAGCCTTAAAAATCGGTGGCATTTTCTCCCTCCTTTAATTTTTTTCTGTGCCAATATTATACCACTGGTTGTCAAGCATTTAAGGGTGAGGTTGATAAACCCGTTTGCTTAAACTTCAAAGGTCTTGGCGTAGTTAATAAGCTCGCTGCGGCGAAAGCCCAGGCGCTGGAAGAAGCGCTTGAGGTCAGCGTTGCGCTCGTCAAGGACGGCGCGGATGGTATTAATCCCTTCACCGTGGCAGTGCCCCAGCAGCGCATTAACCAGTCTGCTGGCAATACCCTGCCGCTGGTAGTCGGGGTCAACAACTATAGCCTGAATGATGGCTATCTCAACAAATGGCACGCCCACGTAGGTCAGCCGGGCCAGGATAAAGCCAGCCACCTTACCACCAACCTCAGCGACAAAACTCAGGTCAAGTGCCCCTCCCGGGTCGACAGCGACCATATCTCTATAGGTGATAAGGCCCCGCCCCCCGCTGATTTTCCGGTCAATATCAAGGACGGCATCAATATCGCTGCGGGTCATGCGCCGGAGATTTACGGTACCTTCCTTTGCGCTCATTATAAGCACCTCCCAAACTATAAGCCTTTGGTGTAATCTACAAGCTCACCGCGGCGGAAGCCCAGATGCTCAAACAGGCCCACTAGCTGGCTATCACGTTGGTTAATCATTATCCGCACCGCGTTGAGCTTCTTGTCGCGGCAGGTATCAAGCAAGGCATTGACCATTTTGGTGGCAATACCATGGCGCTGGTAGTCAGGGTCAACACCCAAAATCTGAATCAAGCCCACCTCGCCAGGCGGTGCCACAATGTATATCCGACGCGCCAGGAGAAAGCCCTGCACCACACCATCAACCTCAGCGACAAAACTCAGGGCAAGCACTCCCCCCAGGTCTCCGGTAATCAATTCGGTATAGGTAACCGCCCTCCGCTTCCCCGTAATCTTCCGGTCAATGGCTAAAACATTGTCAATATCCTCATGTTCCATGGGGCGGGTTCTTATCTTAGGCTCCCCTCGTTCCAAGCTAGGCATTTAATTGCCTCCCTTTTATATGCATCGTATTATCGCCATTTCTTAGCTTTTCGTCAAGGGGTGGTCAGCGCCGTAGGGAGCTATCCCCACCCTTTCAAAGTGGGCCTGTTTTAACCGCTGAAGGCTTACCCGAACCGGGGCTGAGGTAATCTCCTCAAGGGACATCAGTACCCCATCCTCCCGGTTATCGGTGTAGTAGCCACGCCGCACCCCAACCTGGCTAAAGCCGTACTTGGAGTAGAGACCCTGGGCAGCAGTGTTGGAGGCCCTTACCTCCAGGGTAATGAGACTGGCGTCCAGCTTTGTCGCCATGTTGATGAGGGATATCAGCAATAGCTCCCCTATCCCCTGGCGGCGACGGCTTTCCCTTACCGCGATGTTGGTTATGTGGACCTCCCCAGCCACAATCCAGAAGCCAGCGAAGCCGAAAATATACTCCATCGCCGTTGAGGGAACTTCACGATTAAACAGACGCCTCAGCCGGGATAAAAGCCTGGAGAAGCCCTCCGCTGGGGCGGCTTTCACCCCCGGCTCTTCAACCCTTTGCTCGTCATCGCCGGCCACGATGTAATGGGCCAACCGGTTTTCCAGCTCGCGCCGATAGTTAGGCGGTGGCCACAGAGTGGGGAAGGCTTCGTGGTCAATCTCATTGACCTGGGGGATATCCCCTTTACCCATTAACCGCACATAGCAAGCCAAGTTCTCACCCGAGAAAGTTCTTACAATACGATTATTGTAACATATAACCTCTGCCAGCGTAGCGCTCCCATTCACTGTAGATGCAGCCGCAGTATTGCTGGCGGTAGAGAGCTAGCGGCTTGGTCATACGCCGGCTATCTGAGTAGCGTTTTCTGAGGTCGGCGTAGAGAAAATCCACACCCTGTTCTTTAGCTATGCTATTGCCAATCTCTCGAATTAGCTCGTGCTTCTGGTGGGGGCTGATGAGCAGGGTGGTGGTGAAGGCGTCAAAGCCATTCTTTAGGGCAATTTCCGCCGTCCTGGACAGGCGGAGCCGGAAGCAATACCGGCAGCGTTCGGCTTCGTGCCCCACCACCTGGCGGAAGTATTCGGGCATGTCATAGCCCTCGTTTACTATCAGGGGCAAATTTATTTCTTGAGCCAGAGACTGCATTGCCTCAAGGCGGTGCTGGTGCTCGGTATAAGGGTGGATATTTGGGTTATACCAGAGGGCGCTGACTTTATAACCCTGCTCCCGCCAGTAGTTAAAGGTGTAGGCGGCGCAGTGGGCACAGCAGCTATGAATGAGAACTGTCTTCTTCACCGCCGCCACTGCTTGGCCAGAGGGTGGGCTGGGGTGGCTTTTCTTTATTATAGGGCAGGCCGAGGTGCTGATAGGCAAGCGGGGTGGCTAACCGTCCACGGGGGGTGCGCTCCAGGAAGCCAAGTTGCAAGAGATATGGCTCATAGACATCCATAATGGTATCCGCCTCCTCGCTGATAGAAGCAGCGATGGTCTCCAGCCCCACCGGTCCCCCGCTAAACTTGTCAATGATGGTGTGAAGCACCTTATGGTCTATCTCATCCAGACCGATTTGGTCTACTTCAAGCTTGGATAATGCCTCAACGGCTACCTTTTTGGTGGCAACACCGTCCGCCATCACCTGAGCGTAGTCCCTGACCCGCTTGAGCAGCCGGTTAGCCACTCTCGGTGTGCCTCTAGCCCGGCGGGATATCTCATCCAGTCCTTCACCCTCTGCCTTTACCTGGAGGATTCGGGCGGAGCGGTGGAGGATTTTGCCGATAGACGGCTGGTCATAGAAATCAAGGCGGTAGACAGCACCGAAGCGGTCTCTGAGGGGCGGGCTGAGCAGGCCAAAGCGGGTGGTGGCACCAATCAGGGTAAACGCCGGCAAATTTAAGCGCAGGCTCCTGGCACCGGGCCCCTTGCCGATAACAATATCAAGGGCAAAGTCTTCCATCGCCAGGTACAGTACCTCTTCCACCACCCGGCTTAAGCGGTGGATTTCATCAATAAACAGGACGTCGTGGTTGTGGAGGTTGGTCAGGATAGCGGCCAGGTCTCCGGTGCGCTCTATCGCCGGACCCGAGGTAACCCTGATGTTTACCCCCATCTCGGCGGCAATGATATAAGCCAGGGTCGTTTTTCCCAGCCCCGGTGGACCGTAAAGCAGGATATGGTCCAGCGCCTCATCCCTGCCCTTAGCCGCAGTGATAGCTATCTTCAGGTTTTGCTTAACCTTATCCTGCCCGATAAAGTCATCGAAGCGCCGGGGGCGGAGGCTAGTGTCAAGGGTTACATCCTCAGCCCCGGGTTTACCTGATATAATGCGCTCTATTTTAACCCTCCTAAGTCATCCTATTATACCACATCTTAATCTGAGCTTGGCTAAAATAAGAGGGTCGCCCCATCGGGGCGACCCTCTTATAATTAAGACAATTGGTGGTAGCGGATAATCAGCTACTTACCTCCTCCGGCTTCTCCCCGCCTGCCACCTCCCCACCCGCCGTTTCCTCAGCGGGCGGGCTTGGCGCCTCCGCCGCTGCCAGGGTTGGCGTCTCATCAGTGACCGCCTCACCCGCTACCAGACTTGGCACTTCCTCAGTAACCGTCTCCCCAGCGACCGGGGAGCAAGCCGGAATCAGCTTACCAATAATTACATTCTCCTTAAGCCCGACCAGCCGGTCAATCTCGCCCTTGATCGCCGCCTCGGTGAGCACCCTGGTGGTCTCCTGGAATGAAGCCGCTGCCAGCCAGCTCTCGGTGTTCAGCGAGGCTCTGGTTATACCCATCAGCACGGCGTGGGCAGTAGCCGGCTCACCCCCCTCCGCCAGCACCTTGGCGTTAATATCCTCGTAGCGGAAGATGTCTATCAGCTCCCCGGGCACTAAATCTGTATCACCCGAGGAGTCAATGCGAACCTTGGACAGCATCCGGCTGACAATAACCTCGATATGCTTATCGTTTATATTCACTCCCTGGGAGCGATATACCTTTTGCACCTCATCTAGTAGGTATTGCAGGGTTGCCTCCTTACCTAAAATACGCAGGATGTCCTGCGGGTTAATTGAGCCATCGGTAAGTTGCTGTCCCGCCTTCACATAATCCCCGGCATGGACCCGAATATGGGCACTAGCCGGAGCCACATACTCCTGCTGCTCCTCTTCCAGGTAGCTAATAAATAGTTGCTCACCGTCAATAGTTACCTCCCCGGCGACACGCGCCTGGATAGGTTTAACCTCGGTGGCTAGAGCCACCTCCTCGGCTGAGGTTTCAGCCATAGCCGGCGGTTGAGCTAACACCGCTCCTATATCCACCTGTTGCCCGCTACTGACCACAAACTGCCAGCCCGGCAGCAGTTGATATTCGTCACGGTAGACCTCGGAGCTGGCGACCTTTATCACCCTCCCCCCTTCATCCTCAGTCACCTCAGCCTTGCCGTCTATCTCTGAGATAATCGCCTGACCCTTAGGCGGTCTTGCCTCAAACAGCTCCTCCACCCGGGGTAGACCGCTGGTAATATCAAGCCCGACCACGCCTCCGGTGTGGAAGGTGCGCAGGGTCAGCTGGGTACCTGGCTCACCAATGCTCTGGGCGGCAATTATCCCTACCGCCGTGTTGAGGTCAACCAGCTCCCCCCGGGCGAGGTCACGTCCATAGCACTGGCGGCAGGTACCATGCCTGGAGCGGCAGCTAAGTGGAGAGCGGACATGAGCCCGGGTTATCCCAGCGGCAACAATCTTGTTTGCCTTCTCCTCGTTAATCTCCTCATTCCGCTCAACAATTACCTCCCCGCTCTTGGGGTCGACCACCTTGCTCGCCGCCAGCCGCCCGATTATTCGCTCCGTAAATGGCGGCAATAGTTCCTTTTCCTGCGGCTCCGATATCCACAAACCATCAACAGTGCCGCAGTCATCCTCGCGGCTGATAACATCCTGGGCAACATCAATGAGGCGTCTGGTGAGATAGCCCGAATCCGATGTCCTCAGGGCAGTATCCGCCAGTCCCTTGCGAGCGCCATGGGTTGAGATAAAGTATTCCAGAACAGTAAGCCCCTCACGGAGCCCTGACTTTATCGGGAAGTCTATTATCTTGCCCGCGGGGTCAGTCATCAGCCCCCGCATACCTGCCATCTGCCTTATCTGGGAGATATTACCCTTTGCCCCTGATGTTGCCATCATGTAAATGCCACCGTAGCGGTCAAGGGTCTGGGAGATAATATCGGTAATCTTATCCGTGGTCTCCATCCATACCGTTATGGTGCTATCATACTTTTCGCCCTCAGTAATCAGGCCGCGGTTATACTGGTTTTCAATGATAGCCACCCTCTCCCCCGCCTCCTCCAGCAACTTGGGCTTGCTCTCCGGGACCTGAATATCCCCCATAGCAATGGTAATCCCTGACTTTGTGGCATAGGTGAAGCCCAGCTGCTTGATGCTGTCCACCACCTTAGCCGTCTCCTCGTTGCTTAATAGCTTATGGCAATCAGCTACCATTTGCTTTAAGCTTCCCTTATCAACAGCTTTATTAAAGAAGCCGAGCTCGGGGGGCAAAACATCGTTGAAGATGATGCGCCCGACGCTGGTCTTAATCCTCTGCCCGTCTTCCTGCTGCTTTCTGACCTCAATCTCAGCCCTGAGGTCAATATGCCCCAGCTCATAAGCCAGCTTCGCCTCTTCAAAACTGCCGAAGATTCCACCTTCTCCCTTAGCCCCGGGGATAACAGTGGTCAGGTAATAGCAGCCAAGGACCATGTCCAGGGTTGGTGTTACTATTGGCTCCCCGGAGCTTGGCAGCAGCATGTTATGGGTACTGAGCATGATTTCCCTGGCCTGCGCCACCGCCGCTTTAGACAGGGGAACATGAACTGCCATCTGGTCACCGTCAAAGTCAGCATTGAAGGCGGCACATACCAGAGGGTGAATCTGGATGGCACTGCCATCAATGAGCACCGGCTCAAACGCCTGAATGCTGAGGCGGTGGAGGGTGGGGGCCCGGTTAAGCAATACCGGGCGCTCCTTGACCACCTCCTCAAGGATGTCATAGACCTCCGGCTTATTTCTCTCCACCAGCCGGCGGGCACTCTTAATATTATGGGCAAGCGCCTGCTCCACCAGCCGCCGCATAATGAACGGCTTGAACAGTTCCACTGCCATCCGTCTTGGCAGCCCACACTGGTGAAGCTTAAGCTCGGGACCAACAACAATAACCGAGCGCCCGCTATAGTCAACCCGCTTGCCCAGCAGATTCTGGCGAAAGCGTCCCTGCTTGCCCCGGAGCATATCGGAGAGGGACTTCAGCTTATGATTGCCGCCAATAGCAACCGCCCGTCCCCTCCTTCCATTATCAATAAGGGAATCAACCGCCTCCTGGAGCATCCTTTTCTCGTTGCGGACGATAATCTCCGGCGCCCCTATTTCCAGCAGGTGGCGCAGGCGGTTATTGCGGTTGATAACCCGCCGGTAGAGGTCATTAAGGTCGCTGGTGGCAAATCTACCACCGTCCAGCTGAACCATAGGCCTCAGGTCGGGTGGAAGCACCGGTAATACCGTTACAATCATCCACTCCGGCTTATTGCCACTGCGGCGGAACGCCTCCACTACCTGCAATTGCTTAGCCGCCCTTCTCCGGCGTTGCCCCGAGGTGGAGCGGGTCTCCTGGAGCAGACGATTACGCATTTCATCCAGATTTAAGTCCTTAAGCAACTGGAGAATAGCCTCAGCCCCTATCGCGGCGGTAAAAATCTGGCCATATCTTTGTCTTAGCTCATAATATTGATTCTCGGTGAGCAGGACACCCTTCCTCAAGTCCTTGAGCTGTTCCACCACCGCCGAAAGCCTCTCATCAATCCCCTGCTTTTCCTCGCCGAAGCTACTTTGGAGCTGGTTTATCTCCTCTACTGTGGCCTTCGCCTTCTCCCTCTCTTTAATCTTAGCCTCCAGCGAGCCCTGGAGCTCATCTATCTGCTGTAAGCCATTCTGCTTTAGCTGCTTAATCGCCTCCTGGCGCGCCTCCTCGTCTATGGAGGTAATAATATAGTGGGAGAAATAAAGGACACGCTCCAGGCTCCGCGGTGACAGGTCAAGCAAAAGTCCTATCCGGCTGGGTATCCCCTTGGCAAACCAGATATGGCTCACCGGGCTCGCCAGCTCAATGTGTCCCATGCGCTCACGGCGCACCTTAGCCCTGGCCACCTCAACACCGCACTTATCGCAGATAATACCCTTGTAGCGTATCCGCTTATACTTACCACAATAGCATTCAAAGTCCTTGGTTGGACCAAAGATTCTCTCGCAGAAAAGCCCGTCCCTTTCCGGCTTCAGGGTGCGGTAGTTGATAGTCTCCGGCTTGGTCACCTCTCCATATGACCAGCTCCTGATTTGCTCTGGTGAAGCTAGTGAGATACGAATAGCATCAAAATCGTTAACCTCAAGCATCTTCCTTTTTTACCTCTTGCTCAGTTAAATTCTCCTCAGCTTTAAGCCCGGCCTCCAGTTTTGGGGCTTCTTTAGCTTCGGTGGCAATTGTTGCCTTTTCCTCTTCGTTAATCACCTCAATGGCCAGCCCAAGGCTTTCCAGTTCTTTAACCAGAACCTTGAATGATTCCGGCACTCCGGGTTGTATAATATCCTCATTCTTAACTATACCCTCATAGGTCTTGGCCCGACCGGCGACATCATCCGACTTTATGGTCAGGATTTCCTGAAGGATATGGGCGGCACCATAGGCTTCCAGTGCCCATACCTCCATCTCACCAAAGCGCTGACCGCCGAATTGGGCCTTGCCCCCCAGGGGTTGCTGGGTAATCAGGGAATAGGGTCCGGTGGAACGGGCATGGACCTTATCCTCAACCAGGTGGATTAGCTTCATCATATAGATGCTCCCCACCGTTACCGGCTGGTCAAAGGGCTGGCCGGCGCGCCCGTCACGGAGTATAACCTTGCCCACAATCGGCGAGGTAAGATTACGCTCGGTCTTTACCTTCTCCACCGCCTCCCTCAATTGGCTTTGGTCGAGGTCCCGGCTGGCTACGCCCATGTCCTCAAGCCACAGGCGCAGGCAGACCTCCCTCGCCTCCCCGAGGTAACCATCACCAAACACCCTATCTCCACTATAGCCCTGCTCTTTAAGCCATGCCTTAGCCTGCTCCAGATTCACGCTGGGGTGGTCACTTGCCGGGTCAAGGTCAAGTGCTCCCGCCCTCTGGACAATCCAGGCTCTAGCCAGGGCATCCTCAATTTCTCTATCGCTGGCACCATCAAAAACCGGGGTAAGTGCCCTGAAGCCAAGAGTCTGTGCCGCCCAGCCGAGGTGGGTCTCCAGGACCTGCCCCAGGTTCATCCGCGATGGGACACCTATCGGATTTAGGATAATATCCACCGGTGTGCCATCGGGGAGGAAGGGCATATCCTCAGCCGGGGCAATGAGGGAGATAACCCCCTTATTGCCATGGCGCCCGGCTAGCTTATCCCCCACCGAGACCTTCCGCTTCTGGGCAATCCAGACCTGTACCCACTGGTTGACGCCGGCAGGCAGGTCATCGCCTTTGTCCCGAGAGAAGACCCGGACATTAATCACCCTGCCCCACTCACCGTGAGGCACACGCAGCGATGTATCCTTCACCTCCCGGGCTTTCTCGCCAAAGATAGCCCTGAGCAATTTCTCCTCAGCCGATAGCTCGGTCTCCCCCTTGGGGGTAATCTTGCCCACTAATATATCGTCCGGACCAACCTCAGCCCCAATCCGAACAATGCCCTCTTCATCAAGCTCGCGCAGGCTTTCCTCACCGACGTTGGGTATATCCCGGGTAATTTCCTCCGGCCCTAACTTGGTATCCCTGGCTTCTATCTCATGCTTCTCAATATGAACCGAGGTAAACTTATCCTGCTCCACCAGGCGGCTGCTGATGATAATAGCGTCCTCAAAGTTATAGCCTTCCCAGCTCATAAAGGCACAGACCACATTCTGCCCTAGGGCCAGTTCTCCATATTCAGTAGATGAGCTATCAGCCAGAACCTGCCCCACCTCCACCCGTTCCCCCTTGCTGACTATGGGATGCTGGCTGATGCATGTCCCCTGATTGGTGCGGACAAACTTCATTAATGGGTATACGTCCTTATCACCCTTATTACGGGTAACTACAATCTCGGCGCTGGTCGCCGAGGTGACTGTACCGGCATTTTGAGCAAAGATGACCTGCCCGCTGTGCTTGGCAACCTCCACCTCCATACCGGTAGCTACCACCGGTGCCTCGGGGCGAAGCAGGGGTACTGCCTGGCGCTGCATGTTAGACCCCATCAGGGCACGATTAGCATCGTTATGCTCCAGAAACGGTATTAACGACGTCGCCACGCTAACTATCTGCTTGGGTGAAACATCCATAAACTGAATCTCAGCCGGTGGCGATAGCAAGTAGCGGTCAGCGTATCTTGTTTCAACCTTTTCATCGACAAATTGGTTACTTGAGTCAAGACGAGCGTTAGCCTGGGCTATGGCGTACTGGTCCTCTTTATCGGCTGATAGGTAAACGACCTCATCAGAGACAAAGGGCACCACCTTTATCTTTCTCGGAGATAGTTTAGCTAGCTTTGCGGCAAGCTTTTGGGTAACGGTAGTCCTGGCTTCGACTACGCTGTTGCCTTTGTCATCAAGCACTGCCTCCCTGGTTGTCCTCCCCACCAGCTCACCTGGGGTATTGTCCACCTCAGAAATAACCCTGCGGTACGGCGCCTCAATGAAGCCGTAGCGGTTAATCTGCCCGTAGGTGGCAAGTGAGCCGATAAGACCAATGTTGGGTCCCTCCGGCGTCTCAATGGGGCAGATTCTACCGTAGTGGGAAAAGTGGACGTCTCTAACCTCAAACCCGGCCCGTTCCCGGGATAGCCCCCCCGGCCCCATTGCCGATAGCCTTCGCTTATGAGTTAGCTCAGCCAGTGGGTTGGTCTGGTCCATAAACTGTGATAGTTGCGAGCCACCGAAGAACTCCCTGGTGGCGGCCATCACCGGGCGAATGTTGACCAGGGCACTGGGGGTTATCACCTCAGTCGGCAAAATACTCATGCGCTCCCTGACCACTCGTTCCAGGCGTAGTAACCCGATGCGGAACTGGTTTTGAATTAGCTCACCGACAGTGCGCACTCGCCGATTTCCCAGATGGTCAACATCGTCGGGGGTATCAGTGCCATTGTTGACCATAATAATGCGCCTTACTATCTCGGCGATGTCCTCTCTGGTCAGAGCCAGTTGACTTTCCGGGATGTTAAGCCCAAGTCGCTTATTAAGCTTATAGCGCCCCACCTCCCCCAGGTCGTAGCGCACCGGGTCGAAGAACAGATTCTTGAGCAGTTTCTTGGCATTTTCAATGTTAGGCGGGTCGCCGGGACGCAGCTTCCTATAGATATCAAGCAAAGCCTCGGGCTCATCCTTGACCAGAGGCTCGCGCTCCATAGTTGAGGGGATATACCGGTGGTCGGGGGAATTATCCTCACTAGCAAATAGCCCGAGCAGTTGTTCCTCACCGCTATAGCCGATAGCCCGGAGCAGTGTGGTGATGGGAATCTTGCGTTTGCCATCTATCTTGGCTGAGACTACATCCCGATTGCTGGTCTCAAACTCAAGCCAGGCCCCGCGGGTGGGGATTAGCTTGGCGTGGCACAACCGGCGGCCGGTGGTGGGGTCTTCCTCAACCGAGAAATAGACGCCGGGAGAACGCAGGAGCTGGCTTACGGCTACCCTCTCCGCGCCACTGGTAATGAAGGTGCCCTTAGCTGTCATCAGGGGGATGTCGCCGAAGAACAGGTCTTGCTCCTTGATTTCCCCCGTTTCTTTAACCAGAAGTTGTGTCCTGACATAGAGAGGGGCGGAATAAGTCAGGTCTCTTGAGCGGCACTCCTGCTCACTATAATGGGGCTCGCGGAACTCATAGTCTATAAAACTAAGCGCCAGCCTATTGCCGGTGAAGTCCTCAATAGGAGATATCTCCTCCAGCAAGTGCCTTAGCCCATGTTCCTGAAACCAGCGGAATGAATCAGTTTGAATCCGGAGTAGGTCTGGTATCTCCAGTATCTCAGGCAACTTGGCATAAGACTTCCTGGGAACAGGAAGCACCCTTCGTTCAGCATCTATTGGCAACATAAAAGCTATCTTTTATTCACCCTAAAAAGTGGATAAAATTTTGCGCCAACGCAGCACTAACCTAAGTCAAAGGAGTGGTTAATGGGAAGGTATAATAAGGTAAAACCTTAAGTGGCATAACAACAACCTTAAATCATACCACTTTTTGGGAGTTTTGTCAATACCCCTTTCCCCAGGTATCGTTCCCTTTTAGTAGATGACCATTCGGAGGCAATAATGAATAAAAGGTTATTATTTAATCACGCAAGCGAGCTTGCGAGAAGTCTAAACGAAAAGCACGGCACTGAGAAAGAGGCACTGGATTTAGTGAAAGAGATGATAGCCCAAATGGAGCATATCTACCCTACTTTTTCTCAATCGCTTTACAAAGAGCTTGGTAATTCTCTCGGAAAATAGCTATGATTTTAGCAATATCGCCCTCGTCTATTATAGCTTGTAGTTTGCCCTGTGAAAAGTATTGTGCGAGAGAAAGTGAGGACTTGGTTAATTCCCACGCCAAGTTGACTAGCAGAGTTTTGACTTCTGGCTCTATAGCCATAGCGAACCTCCTCACCAGTTATATGGTGTGGAGACATTATAGGAGGTGTATATAGTAAAATCAACCAATAGGGAACGATACCTTTCCCCATGGTTCTGCTCGGTGGTTGTTGATACCTTTTTAATATCTTATCCTGTCTCTGGAAGGAGACAGGGATGGAAAGGAAAGGCTGGAATTACAGATTAAAGAGGGTATGGGGAGAGGTAAACAGGATGATACAGCAGGAGTTTCAACCGAGGAAGTGCAAATACTGTGGCTCTAGCAATGTGGTGAGGTTCGGGCACAGCAAGCAAAGACAGAGGCTACTTTGCCGAGATTGCCACCGAACCTTTATGGACACCGATGCCTTAGCTGGGATGAAAACGCCTTCTGACCAAGTGGCGTCAGCTTTGAATATGTATTACGAAGGGATGAGCCTTAATGCCGTCAGAAGGCATTTACAGCAGATGCATAATAACTACCCTTCGGATAGCACGGTTTACGGATGGGTAATACGGTTCACCAAACAGGCAATAGAGCAGACCAAAGACTATAAGCCAGAGGTAGGTGATGTCTGGGTAGCAGACGAAACGGTGCTGGATATAGGCGGGCAGAAGGTTTGGTTCTGGGACATAATTGACGCCAAAACACGCTTCTTGCTGGCTTCCCATATGTCCACCAAGCGGACGACCGCCGATGCCCTGACCCTTATGAAGCTGGCGGAACAGAGGGCTGGCAAAGTCCCAGAGCTGGTGTTTACCGATAAGCTACAGGCATATACGGATGGCGTTGAGATAGCTTGGGGAGCGGACACGAAGCATATACCATCAAAAGGCTTTGTTGTCCCGATGAATACTAATATCATAGAACGCTTTCACGGCAACCTCAAAGCCAGAACAAAGGTGATGAGGGGCTTCAAGAGCATTAAGACAGCGAAGTGGATTTTAGACGGCTGGCTGGTGCATTACAACTTCTTCAGACCTCACGAGACACTAAAGGGCAAAACCCCAGCAGAGAGGGCGGGGGTTACACTCCCGTTTAAGAATTGGCTGGATGTTGTAACCCAGCCGATAGCAATAACCCCTAAAGTTAAGTTTGAAAGGCAAAAAGAGCCACCATTTGTTAAAGGGCAGAAGATACCCCCAGAGATAAGGCGGGTTATCGGGATGGAGTCAGCAAAGATACCGAAAGAGTTAAGAGGGAGGATAGGATGAAGATTATCATTGCTGTATTATTTTCAATACTGATAGTGCCCCTTGTGGTTATATTAACGAAATTCTTCTTAATTATGCTCAGACCAAACGGCACCCAGAGCCACCAGAGTGGCAAGCCCAAGAAAAAGGATTGTCCAACCCAGACCGACCCAAAGGTCTCCCATATTCTCAGAAGGGATAAAATCCCAAATATTGTAGAGCGGGATTGTTATAGCCAAGGTAACGATAGACCCGCCAATAATAATTACCCAAGTGCGTCTACTAAACATAAGACCATTATAGAGAGGTCAAAAAAAGGTGTCAACAGAAACCGAGCAGAACCTTCCCCATCTGGGGAAAATTATCAATTATGGTGGAGCTGGGGTGACAATAGGCAAAACTTTCAAACTTGTCTTCGCTCTCACTTTCTAGCAATTATAGTCAAAATCTACTTGGGGGGTCAAATTTTCATAATTCCGGTCAAAAAGTCAAATGACAGCAATGTTAGTTCCCTGTCTCTATCCCTGACGGTCACGGATGTATTGGAAGTCCCTATCCCTTAGACAGTAGCCGTCAAGTCCGAGTGGAGCTCGCCCAAATATGGGTAGACTTGACGGGATCAATGCTCCCCCACAATAGTTTTAAGGGGTGTAGGTGCATACTACACCCCTTATTAGAAAGGCGGGATGCCACTTGCCCCGCTTAAGCCACTACTACGGGGAGGGTGGGAGAAACTGACGACAGTGAAAAGCCCCGAGTGGCGCACCCTGGCAGAAGCCCGCCTTTGCCCGTTTATTCTCTAGGTAATTTTAGCCCACTTATAGCAATTACATTTTTCAGAATCTCCGAAGTTCCGGCTGCAATAGCCACTCCTACGGACGATAGATATAACTGTTCGAACCACCCATAAAGATAGTAGGAGCTTCCGGAGGCTCCAGGCCTGGAGCCTCCGGAATAATAGTTATTTCGCGTAGATGTGGCGAAGTGGCCAGGTGCCTATTTTTACCACCTTACCATTCTGTGCCTGGTGAACAACTACCTCATCATAGCCCTCAACATCACCCGGACCAAAGGTCAGTGGTGTAGCGGCTATGCCGCCGGTGTCAAGGTACTTAATCTTGTAGAAGCCTTCCTCCAACACATCAACCGACTTTAACTGGCTAGCAGATTTACCAGTATTTGCCATGGCAAGCCTTAGCGCATCAACCTGGACCATGGCCTCAACAACGCCATGCGGGTACATGATGTGGGTAACCTTTTTGTCGGGGCGATACTTGGCTTGTAGGTCGTTGCAGAACACCATCCCGGGGGAGGGGTCATCCCAGTCTGGGTAGCTACCAGCGACAACGTAGCCGTCCCCCTTCGTACCCATATCCCGAACGAACGTAGCGCAGTGGCCTGGGCAGGCCATGCCAAAGGTTATCTTGTAGGCCAGTTTGGGTCCCATACCCAGCCTCTCCGCCTCCAATAGCGTCGGCTCGGAACCGGCGACAATCATGGCACCAAGGGCGAGGTCAACATTGTTTTCCTTCAGCCACATAAGCTGGGTGGTTGGTGGTGACGTAGGCACCTGAGGTACAATCTGGGTGCCAACCAGCTCATAGCCAATGCCCGTGAGATAGGCATCCATCTGAGGTATCAAAACTCCCCTACCGAAGGTATCATTGGTGAGGTAGGCAACCCTTGGTTTCGCCGTCCCCTTCCAGTTCTCCAGGAACCAGTCGGCGATGGCGGCGCACTCATCGGTATAAATAGGGTACGTCAAGAAGATGGTTCTTGGCGGCACCAGGAGATAGGGTCCGGAAGACATGCTAGTGGCACCGATGTTGTCCGCCTGCAGCTTGGCCATTAGTGCCTGCCCTATTACCGTCCCCGATATCCTTTCCATCAGGAGTCCCTGGCTCTTAAGCGTCTCATAGTTAGTCAGCGCCTTCTCTGGCTTGAGCTCATCGTCTAGGTATTTCACCTCCAGGGCTACATCCTCAGGGAACGTCTCATCTATCCATGGTGCCAGCTTATGGGTCTCATTTACATACTGGGCATAGTCCTGAAAGCCAGCCAGAACTGCCGCGCAATCCTCAGCGAAGGCACCGGTCAACGCGAAATCGCCGCCGATGTAGAGTGTTTTCGTTGGCGCTTTCGTTCCGCAGGCAGCAAATGCCGGGAGCGCCACCAAGATAAGAACCATGGAGGCTATAAACGCCCACTTAATTTTAGTCATTTTCTCTCCTTTCTTTGTGATTTAGTTTACCCCCTAAATTAGTCGTTCTCTTGAATTTGGTCACCTCCTTTCACTATTATTTTAATACTTTAATGCGAGAAAGGCCATAGCCGGTAATATGCCTTAGCCATCTCCCAACGGTGGTGCAGCCCCCTGGGCTCAAAAATAAGGAATACGATAAGTACTAACCCGCGCATTAGGAGACCGAGTGAGGCGGCTGCCTGGGGAGCAACGATTGTCGATAATATTGGACCGACAATGGAGACCAGCTCATCCAGCAGCTTGAGGGATACGGCGCCAAAGATAGCCCCGGCGGTGCTACCCATACCACCGACAATCAGCATGCCCAGAAACCACACCGAATTAAAGAAGGGAAACTGGTCAACGGAGGCCCAGGAATAGTAGTGAACCTGCAGTGAGCCAGCGACACCGGCAAAAACACAGCCGATAAAGAATGCCAGTAGCTTATAAAACCACAGGTTAATCCCCATGACCTCAGCCGCCAGGTCATTATCTCTGATAGCGATGAAGGCTCTGCCGACCTTGGTCCTGACCAGGTTTTTAGCCGCGAATGTCGCCAGACAGGCAATTATCATCACCAGGTAGAAGTAGCTAGCTTTGGACTCTAACACAAAGCTGCCTATCGTAGGTTTGGGCACAGCCATGCCATAAATACCACCGGTGACATTTTGTAGCTGGAGTATGAGCCAGATAATAATAAAATGGGCGGCTATTGTTGCCATAATCAGGTAGAAGCCCTTGATCCTTAGTGATGGTAAGCCGAATAAAATACCCACCAATCCCGCAGCCAGAGCAGCACAGGGCAGGGCTGCCCAGAATGACAAGCCAAGATTGGTGCAGAGGATAGCCGAGGCATAGCCACCTACTGCCATAAACCCAGCATGACCTAGGGAGATTTGACCACAGTAGCCAGTTAGAATATTTAGACCGTGAACCGCAATAACGGTGATACCGATTATGGTCATTAGGGTCAGCATTCTATCACCGAAAAATAGCGGGCAGGTGAAAAGAAAGGCAAGGAAGGCAAGCAGCATTACCCACTGCGTCTTGGTGCGGAAGATAGCCATATCCTGGGCGTAGCTTTGGTTAAAGGTTCCGCTGGGCAAACCCATCTATTAAATCCTTTCTATCCTTTGCAGACCAAATAGACCGTAGGGTCTAAAGATTAGCACAATTATCATAATGATAAACGGGAAGACATCAGCCAGCCCACCGCCGGCAGGTAAGAGTGGGTCAAGGTACCCGGCAGCTACGTTCTCCGCCACACCCAGTATTATTCCGGCGACAATAGCCCCGCCAATTGAGTTCACCCCTCCCAGCAGCACCACAGCGAATGCTTTTAGTCCGACATTAGCTAGTGATACCATAGCACCAGATACACCACCCAAAAGAATGCCGCTGATGACACCAGTAATACAGGCAATTACCCAGGAGAGGGCATAAACGGTAGTTACCCTGATACCAGCACTCTGCACCACCTGCTCATCCTCGGCGGTGGCTCTCATTGTCAGCCCACTTTTGGTGTAGCGGAAGAAAAGCATGAGTATGGCTACCACAACAATAGACACCATTACTCCAATTAACGTCGGTGGGGGTATGGATATCTCACCAATTTTTAGGGTTATCGTCGGCAGTACTCCGTGGTAAGTCACATAATCGCCACCCCAGATTAGGGTTGCCAGCCCTTCCAATACAACGGATAGGGCTATGGTCATCATGACTACGGCTAGTACTGGCTGACCTACCAAGGGGCGCAGGGTAAGGCGTTCTATTACCATGCCCATTATAATAGCCACTAGTATTGCCAGTAGCAGGCTGGCCCATACCGGCAGGTGGAACATTACCAGGAAAGTATAGCCCAGATAACCGCCAATCATGACAAAGTGTCCCTGGGCAATGTTAAACACCTGGGAGCATTTAAGGATGATAACAAAGCCTATAGCAATCAAGGCATAGACCATGCCCAAGGCAAAACCGCTTACCACTAATTGGAGAAAGAAGGTCATTAGGCAGCTCCTTTAACCGGCTTGATGCTAATAGTAGTCTTTATTGTTCCCATCCGCCCATCCCGGTATCTGACCTGAGCTTCTATGGGCACCTCAGTCTTATTATTATAGATAGCGTTGATAAGCCCGCGGTAGCGCTCTTCCAAAATTGTTCTTCTCAGCTTCATGTTTCTGGTTAACTCACCTTCATCGGGGTCAAATTCCTTATGCAGATTGACATATTTCTTCACCCTGGCGCTAGGCGGTAAAGCTTGATTTATTCTGTTTATCTCCCCCTTCACCAGCTGGTAGACCTTCGGATTTTGGGAAAGCTCGGTAAAGGTAGTGTAAGCCAGCTTCCTTTGCCCCGCCCACTGACCTACGCTAGCATAGTTAATTATTATGATTGCCGAGGCGTAGGCTCTATCTGGTCCGGCTAGAACCCAGGCGTCCTTGATATAAGGACTGAACCTCAACTGGCTCTCAATAGATTGGGGAGCCAGTTTATCGCCGCTGGCTAGCTCAACCAGGTTCTTAACCCTATCCAGAAGGACAATGTGTCCATCCTTGGTAATCAGACCGCTGTCTCCACTATAAAACCACCCGTCTTTAAGCACCTCCGTAGTCTTACGGTGGTCATTATAGTAACCAGCAAAAATACCGGGCTGGCGATAAATAATCTCACCATTACCAGTTATTTTTACCTCTGTTCCCTTGAGAATGGGGCCTACAGTCTCTAGACGGATGTCATCATTCTTGGCGCCGGTGAGAGCTCCACCCTCTGTTGTCCAGTATAGGTTTTTGAGAGGAAGACTTAGAGCGTGGTAGAACCTGAAGGCGTCGGGGCAGAGCATGGCCCCGGTGGTGTAGCAGATTCTGGCGTTTGATAGTCCAAGGCTATCCCTTATGGGTCTAAATAGGGCTATATCAGCTAGGCCATTGAGTATTTTCAAGAACAGGCTTGGCCTTTGCTTTCTATACCTTAGCTCAGCCATCTTATAGCCAATGGGCATTAGCAGGCGGAAGACAAACCTCTTGATGGCATCAGCGTCTTGAATCCGTGCCTGAACCCTTCCTGCCTGGCTCTCCCACAGCCAAGCCCCGTAGAGTACTATGCTTGGTCCTATTTCTCTAATATCTTGCTGTTGGGTTTCTGGCGCTTCAGCGAAGTTCAGGATGCTAGCTGACAGGAGGTGGCAACCAATCCCGTACCATTGCTCAGTCATCCACGCTGGTGGCAGGTAGGGAACAATATTGTCCTTTTCTTGCCAAAGGTCGAGATGCAGGTAATATTCAGCACCAGCCATCATTGTCCTATAGGTGTGGACGGCTCCCTTGGGTGTAGGCCCGGTGGTTCCTGAGGTGTAAACCAGAGCGCAGACATCATCGGCTTTACCGCTTTCCACATTCTGCTCATAGAGTCCGGGGTAATTTTTTTCATATTTTTCCCCTAGCTCTAGCACCTGCTTATATCCCACCAAAATAGGCTCATTGTAGTGGGCTAATCCCTTATAGTTCCAGTAGATAACCTTTTTGAGTCGGGGAAGCTTGTTCTTAATCTGGAGTAGCTTATCAACCTGCTCCTGGTCCTGAACTACAGCAAATCTGGCCTCGGAATTTTCGGCGATGTATTTTATCTCTGGTGGAAGCAGTTCTGAATACACTCCCACTGAAGCCCCATGGTTAGCCTGGGCAGCCAGCTCAGCATAATACCACTCTGGGGCATTATCCCCAATAATAAGCACCTTATCTTGCGGTTTAAAACCAAGGGATACTAAACCAAGTGCTAGGTATCTAACATTGAGATAGTAGTCCTTCCAGGTATAGGGCTGCCAGATACCATGGTGTTTATGGCGCATGGCGATATGGTTATCGCCATACTTTTCATAGTTATATTTTAGTATCTTGGGCCAGGTATCACCCTTTTCTTTATAGACCTGCTCTATCTCGGTAGTCATTGCTCCTTCTTTTAAGCCACCCACCGTTTCTTTCGTCGGTAGTGCTTAAATTCACGATAGCTCTTTCTGGAACCCACCGCCGATAGCCCCATATAGAATTCCCGAACATCCTCATTATCCCTTAACCTATCAGCCGGCCCACTCAGAACTACCCTGCCGTTCTCCATAACATAACCAAAATTAGCGATATTAAGGGCAGCTCTGGCATTTTGCTCCACCAGGAGTATTGCCATCTTTTGCTCGGCATTGATTCTCTGGATAATTTCATAGATTTCTTGCACCAGCAGTGGGGCAAGCCCGAGTGAAGGCTCATCCAAGAGCATAAGCTTAGGACGGGCCATGAGTGCCCGTCCTATAACTAACATCTGTTGTTCACCACCAGACAGATAGCCGCTCATCCCTCGGCGGAGGTCTTTAATCTTGGGGAAGTAATCAAAGACCATTTCTATGTCTCTTTTGACCTCCCGCCGGTCTTTACGACGATTAGCAAATACCAGCAGGTTCTCCTCAACGCTAAGATGCCCAAGAACCCTTCGCCCTTCCATAACCTGGCTTATGCCCATGGCAGCAATATCTTGAGCACTGTACCTGTCTATCCTCTTACCATTAAAATCGATGCTGCCGTCAGTTACCTCTCCCTCCTCTGTCTTTAACAGCCCGGATATTGCCTTTAGTGTGGAAGTCTTGCCTGCGCCATTAGCCCCAAGCAGGGCAATGATTTTGCCATCACCTACCTCTAATGATACGCCTCGTAGCACCTGAATGACATTCATATAAACAACTTCAATATTGTTTACTTGTAGCATTTTGTTCTCTCAACGCCTATATTGCCTCTCCTAGGTAAGCCTTGATAACTTTAGGGTTCCTTTTAATTTCGGCCGGGGTGCCTTCAGCAATTTTACGCCCGAAATCAAGGACGATTATCCTATCGGCGATGCCCATAACTACTCCCATATCATGCTCAACAAGGATGATACACCTAATCCCATCCCTCAGAACGGGGGTATTGGGATAGGTGGTTCCCTGGCCTTCAAATACGTCAATTATGAACCGGGCAATGTCTTCCTTTTCTTCCAGGTTCATCCCTGCCATAGGCTCGTCAAGGAGCAGGATTTTCGGTTCCAGAGCTAATGCTCTTGCCAGCTCCACCCTTTTGCGCATCCCGTAGGGCAGAACGTGAACTACCTTCTTTCTAATTGGCTCTATTTCCAGGAAGTCGATAATCTCCTCTACCGTTTGGCGGTGCTCTATTTCCTCCTTGTGTGCCCAGCCAAAGTATAGCGCACCAGCAATGAAGTTTTGTTTCATAAGCACATGTCGGGCAGCCATAATGTTATCCTGGGTGCTTAGCCCAGTGTACAGTTCGATATTCTGAAAGGTTCTAGCAATGCCCAGTTTAGCCAGCTTATCCGGGCGCATTCGGGTAACTCTTCGCCCATCGTAGTATATCTCACCTTTTTGAGGTTTGTAGAAGCCGTTTATGCAGTTGAGGAGGGCGGTCTTGCCGGCACCATTAGGTCCGATAATAGCCAGTATCTCGTTATCTCTGATATCCAGGCTCACGTCAGCAAGGGCTCTGACACCGCCAAAGCTAAGCGAGAGGTTGTCAATCCGTAGCTTAACCTTATTGCCAGCTTTCACCTATAATAGTCTCCTGCTTAGTGTTGCGCTCGCCTCTTTTTAGTTGCTCTCGTTGGAGCAGGGGTAGCTTTGTCCTGTGCCACGAGCCTATCTCTGTAGTCAGTTACTCTATGGTCCAGCGACCCCTCACATCCCAGATTCCTACCTAGCCGTTTAGCTTTTCTCTTAAGTATCTTCGCCGTTTCCTTATTGAGACTCTCAACGTACTTCTTATAACCTGTGCACCTTGTACTCCAATCCTTGTAGACCATTATCGTCACGTCATCATCCACGGCATCACAATAAATCGTTGTTGCTGTTACCTGCCAAAAAGTTAATTATAGCCCTATTATCATGTTAACATATACATCCATAAAATCAATACCCTAGACAGGGTATTTTTGACAACAAAAACAAAAGGTGATATAAATGTGGTAAATGACTAGGGTGACCGGTAAAGATTACCGTGATATTTTAAATCTGGTTTATCTTGCCAATCGATGTGAAGACATAGAAAGCTTCGTTGATACGTTGTTTCTCTCCATAATGCAAGTATTCCATGCTGAATGTGTCACCTTTCAGCTTATTAAAGGATCTCCATCGCACATAGAGATAGCCGAGTCACGGTCTTTCAAATCAGATAGCCATAATCTTTATGAAGATAAGTATTACCCCACCTTATATAAAGACTCTTTCTATCAGCATTCTCCCTTGTTAACAGAGGCACTTTCCTCATCAAAAATCGTCTTGAAAATTGGGGACTCTATTTCCTTTCAAGACTGGGAGAGGTTAGATTTCTATAATGGTCTGATTCGCCCACAGCATTTATACTGGGAGTTATTCCTGACCTTACGTCAGAAAAACAATTTAGAGGGCATGATTACGTTGTGGCGTTCCAAGAAACAGCCAGATTATGAAGATAGGGACATCTCAAAAGCCGAGATGCTTGCACCTCATCTTGCGGTCGCTATGCGCAATATTCGTTTAATTTCACAGATTAACACCTGGGAAAAACATTTCTTATCTGCCGATGAGGCTAATAGTGAAGGGCTTCTTTGGTTAGACCATAAATTTACTCCTTCCTTCTTCAATGCTAAGGCAAGAGATATCTGTATGCAGTTATTCAGCAGGATGCCATATAATACATTTAATCCTGAAAAAGGTGAGTTCCCCATACCATCCTGTATTATTAAAGATTGTTCGGACCTCCTTGATTTACTTAAAGCAGAGGAACAGCCTATTTTATGGCCAACAGAGAGAATAATATCTACAGAAAGTGGCAAGAAATTCCGAATTGAATGCTCACTGATATGGAAAACCGATCAAATAAATTCTACGCCTAACTTTATGGTTACATTATCTGATCTCACCGACGAAAAGAAACTGGAGGCTACCTTACAAGCTAGATTCCATCTAAGTAGAAGAGAGCTAGATGTTATTCACTATCTAACCAGAGGACTGTCTGATGATGAGATTGCAGAAAAGCTTTATATTAGCAAGCTGACGGTACATACACATATCAAGAACATCTATAGCAAACTAGGCGCTAAGAGCAGAATTGAGTTATACAGGAGAGTTATACAGGGGGAGTTATCCAGGAATATTCAATCACCAACTTGGCTGGTGTGATTTGCCCCAAATATTGTCCCTTAGAAGGGCGTAAGAAGTGTTGTTGCCTTTGTGGGCTTCGCAACTTACCAAGTATGTTCGTTTCGCTCTCGCTGGAGACAGCGGCTTACCTTTGTAGGGTGTGCTCGCCTCTGAAAACATCGCTCTTGGTCTTCTCGTCCGGGGGAAAGTTCGTGAACTTGCCGGCTTGATGGATGACGAGGTCACAAACCGCTAGAAAGTGCAACAGAAGTCGGCTTAACAAAATGGCTTTTTGTTTAATCTGACGTTTCGTGCAACCTGTTCCTCACTGAATAGAAAGTCCGCTAAATTATCCCCGCTTTTTTTAGTTTATCCAGCTTAGCTGAGTCAAATTTCATATACTCGGAATAGATATGCTCATTGTCATAGCCCGCTGGGCGGCACACCCACTTTGTCCGTATGGGCGTTTCGCTCATTTTGTGTTGCGCCTGAGCGACAATAAGCTCTCCATAGACGGGGTCTTTGACCGGGGTAAACATTCCTCTATCTAACCAGTTGGCATCTTTCATCGGCTCATCGGGGGAACAGACCGGCGCTACCACCGGGGTAATTGGGGCCAAGCGCCCCTTCTTAGCGTATTCTACCGACATCCTGACCAGCTCCTCGTTGGTGTATTTGCGCGTTTCGGCAAAGACCAGCGGTGCCCATTTCAGTTGCTCCTCTTTTCGCATAAAGAGCTGCAGGGTCGTCCAGCTGGCGGCATTCCACTCGTCCCATTTGCCCAGCATATCGGCAAACGCCTGCCACATTTCCAGTCTCAGGCCGCCAAGAAAAACGGCGCCGTCCTTGGTTGGGGCAAAGCAGTAGAGCCAGCCGGCGGTATCCAGACTGCCGAAACGCTCATTAATAATTCCCGTTTCCTGGTACCACAGTGCCGCATAGTCGTCGAAGCGGGCGTAAGCCTCAGCCGTAGCCACATCCAGCGCCTGCCCTTCTCCGCTTATCCCTCTCCAGTACAGAGCCGCCAGAATGCCAACTGCCGTAAAGGTCCCCGGTTGGGCCCAACCTATCCACGGTCCGGCCTTGGTGGGAACTGCCCAGGGATATTCATCGTAGCTCTTACCCTCGGGCAGAACCTCGCCTGTAGCCGACTGTACTCCTGACCTGGCCTGAGTTATATTATCGTAGTCTGGCATCGGGTTCTGGCTCATCGGTCCGAACTGCCCGAAGGCGGTTATAGAAGCGAATATAAGCCTGGGGTTAATCTCCTTCAATTGCTCATAGCCGATACCCCACCCGTCCAGGACGCCGGGGTTAAAGGTCTCTATAAGCACATCCGCCTGAGCCGCCAGGCTTTTTAGTATCTCCCTCCCCTCCGGCTTTTTCAGGTTGAGGGTAATGTGAAACTTGTTCCTGCCCTCAGTCAAATAGTTAAGACCCTCGCCTTTGTGCAGCATGCCGTAAGGGGTACAACTTCTGATGAAATCACCCTCGGGCGGCTCTATTCTCAGAACTTTAGCGCCAAATTCGGCTAACATTGAAGAGCAATAGCACCCGGCGAAGTTCTTATAGCTCAAGTCGAGCACTGTTATATCATCCAGAGCTTCAGGCCTGGTGTGGGCAATGCGGGGGTCATCCCTTTCCCTTATCCAATCTGGCCAGCGTTGTTCCATCTTTCCTGCTCTTATGCCGTGCGCAGTCCTGCCTTACCATCCCAGTTAGAGGGTGGTCGGCGCGTTGGCACATCAGCCCATTTACCCAGGGCGCCACAGTCGTACAACTTCTTGATCTCGTCTTCGCTCTTACCCAGGGTATGCTTTAGGACATATTCATTGTCAAAACCTACCGGCCGGCATCCCCACTTAACCTTGGGCGGGGTCTTGGACATCATTACCGGGAACTCGTGGTCGAAATACTTGCCGAGCATAGGGTCATTGACCTCGGTCATAAAGCCCCGTGCCCGGAAGTGCTTATCCTCCACGACTTCCTTGGTGGTGTAGATATGAGAGGCGGCGAAGCCGTGCTTTTCTGCCAGCTTCTCAATCTCCTCGGGGGTCTTGCTCCTTGCCCAATCGGCGATGACTTTTAGAATTTCAGTGGCACTATCTTCCTGCAGCCGGCTCAGGTGGTCTTTAAACCTGGGGTCATCAGCCAGTTCCGGTCTGCCCATAGCGGTGCATAAGCCCCTGAACTCTTCCGGAGTCGGCGCGGCTATGGCGACAAAGTTATCACCTTTACAGCGGAAGGTGTCGGCGGGGCATATGGATACATCCCGGTTACCGGCGGGCATGGCTACCTCGCCCGTAATCTGCTGGTAGGGCCAGACCCAGGTCATTGCTCGCATGATGGCTTCGGTCTGTGACAGCTCGATGAACTGACCTTTCTCAGTCCGTTGCCGATAGTGAAGAGCGGCCAGTATAGCCAGTTCTCCCATTAGTGCCCCGTAATTATCGCAGATATAAAGGCGGCTCTTAAGGGGTGGCTGGCCGGGAAAACTCGATAGCCAGGCATATCCCGAAAATCCCTGCGAAGCGCCGTCGTTGGAGGGCCGATTCTCCTCAGCATATTGCCCCCATTGGCCAAAGCCGTTCTTGGAGATATAGATAATGCCGGGATTGATTTCCTTTATCTGCCGGTAGCCAACATTCCAGCTTTCCATCACTCCCGGTCTTAGGTTATCTTCAATGATGTCAGCCGTAGCGGCGAGTTCTTTAAACACCTTCTGGGCTTCGGTTTTGTGCAAATCCAGGCCCAGCCAGTATTTATTGGTGTTCATGTGAGCGAATGCCGGCCCCTGCTCCCTGAACAAATAGCCGAAGGGGGTCAGGTCACGGCAGGTATCCCCCATAGGTGGGATTTCACACTTAATGACTTCGGCACCCATCTCGGCGGCGAAACCTGGTCCCGCCGGACCAAGCAGGAGGGTGCACACCTCAAGTACCCTGATGCCTTTCAGTGGCGATGGCTTGGAATGTTTCTTCTCTTTGTAGTTCTTCCAGGTCTTTTCTGCCATGGCAATCAACTACCGCCCTTTCAATCTTTCCTTCAAGTATGTGTACTTCGCCTTGCCCAACCTCCTTTCCACCACTTTTGTATCAAGCCTACCAGTCCACTGGGCAGGAATAAGATAGCGACCACCAGCACGATGCCAAAAATGAGCATATAGATCTCTCCGAGCCCGTACTTCGCAAGCGTGGTTGTTAGGTACTCCTTTAAGAGAGTAAAAAAAGCCGCGCCTATTACCGGACCATAAAGCTGTCCCACACCGCCAAAGATAGCCATCAAAACCGGCATGAAAGAAAGGAGAGGATTAAAGGCAATCCTTGGGTCAATATATGTCCATCTCGTCGCCATGATTGCCCCGGCTGCCCCCATGAAGAAAGCGCTGATGGCAAAGGTGGTAACCTTCACCAGAGTCACATTGATGCCGGTGTGAGCCGCCGCCTCCTCATTTTCTCCGATGCTCTGCAAGGCTAACCCAAATTTAGAGTGCCGGATAAAGTAGGCGGTAAGCATTAATATCACAAAAATAACTAATATGGCATAATAGACAGTCGTGTTACCCACGGTGGGAACCACTCGGCCAGTCGTACCAGTTATATTTACTTCCCACCACAGAATAAAATACAAGAGGAGCTCAACGAGTCCGAAAGTGAATATGGCAAAATATATGCCCCTCAGCCTCAGGGTCAAAGCGCCGACGAGAAGGGCAAGTACAGAACTGACAAGCCCTCCAATACCGATAACGATAGGCAGGGGTAATGCCTTCACCAGTATAGCTGAGGCATATATGCCGACCCCGAAGAAGGCGGCTGACGCCAGTGAGATGTAACCGGTAGGACCGGAGAAGATAGTCCAACTCACGGCAAGGACAATATACATAAATATGCTACTCGCCAGCACGACAAAATAACCCGAGGTATAGAGGGGTGCAGTAACTAACACGACTAGGATTAGAAAAAGTAATCCCAGTAAAAACGACCTTTTAGAAATAACCCTTACAATATCCATCTCTCTACTTCCCCAAAATACCTGTTGGCCTCACCAAGAGTAAGAGCATGAAGAGCACATAATAGGCGACCATGGCTAATCCTGGCTCTATATAGGTTACTATGCTGCCAACGAGACCCAGTGTAAAACCCCCGATAAAACTGCCAGGGATACTGCCCAACCCCCCCATGACGATTACGATGAGGGCAATTACGGTGTACTCCAGCCCCATCGTTGGTTGAATGCTTATCGTCATGCTTATAAGCGAGCCGCCTAAACCAGCCATCAAAGCACCAAGGCCAAAGCATAAAGCCAGCACCAGGTTAATGTTTACCCCCATGAGTCCAGCGGTCTCCGGGTCTTGAGCCGCTGCCCTAATCGCCTTTCCAATGCGGGTAAGGGCTAAAAAGATGTAAAAGGCTAAACCTATGGTTATGGCAAAGCCAAGGGTTACTAGGCGATTGGCGGCAAATGCCGCTCCCCCAATATTGACCGGGAAGGCTAAATAGCTGTAGCTCTTTATGCCAGCGCCCCATATTAATATGGCCGTATTCTGAATGATAAAGAGGAGACCAAAAGTGGCTAACATGGAACTGCCCTCAAAGGCGGCTGGTGATGGTGACGAGATTCTGAGGTGGGTGAACAGAGTCCGGTGAAGTAGAAAACCGATTATAAATATAATAGGACCGCAAACAGCAAGAGAAAGCAGCGGGTTAATGCCAAAGATAGTGTATGCTGACCAGGTGATGAAAGCCCCGAGCATGATAAACTCGCCGTGAGCGATGTTCAGCACTCGGGCAACACCATACTGCAGGCTCAAGCCCACAGCAATTAGGGCATAGATGCCGCCCATCAGTAAACCGGCAATCACTACGTCTAGGATTGTGACTAACATAATAAAAGCTTTCCGGCTTTGGCAATCATAGGTGCAGGCTGCCTAGAAAGACACAGTATATCACAAACAGCTATCTCCCTAGCAAATAGACCTTTCTAGACAGCCTGCTCATTATATTATATTGCACTATTGTTGCTATAACTCTACGATTACTCCTTTGGTGCTGGCCAATTGGGCTTGGGGTATTCAGGTGGTGCGGTACGCTTCTCCCCGGGGTCTACGACTTCATATATGCCGCTTTGCCATTGACCTATCTCACCGGGATGATTCACAAAGTATCGATCCTCATCATACCAGAACGGTCCCAAAGCCGTATCAAATGTCGATGTAGCCATTACATCCCTTATCTTTGCCTGGTCAAGTGTTCCAGCCTTCTCAATAGACTGCTGGAAATGCTGTAATGATGAATAATAGAATAGTGCTCCCCAGTAGTCGGGTTCATTGCCAACAAATGCTTTGTATTTGTCAATGAATGCCGGGGCTTCAGGAGAGCTCTTCGCATTCCAGGCACCGCCGCCCATTACCCCTTCAATCACATCCGCGCCCCAGGCGTCTCTAAAGGTGAGGGGGCAATAGGGCCCAACGCTACAGAAGAGGGCATTGAAGTTAATGCCATACCCTATTGACTGTCCAACTATAGGCCCGGTTTCCCAGGGATAGCAAGCAGCGAAAAAGGCATCGACACCAAGCGATTGAGCCTTCTTCAAGAATGGCGAGAAGTCCGCAGTCACATCAGGAGGAAAGCTCTCCAGCATTTTGACATCGATTCCCGCCTGCTGGAAATACGGAACCATATCATTACCATACTCCACGCCGTGGAGGTCTCCGCGGAAGATCACCGCCACCGACTTCACACCGACTTCCTTATAAATACCGGCAAGAGCCGGAGCCTGAGTTTCAGCAAAATTCAAAACCTGGAAGAAATAGGGCAAGTCAAACACCTTGAGCGAGCCGGCACCCCCGGGGCCCCCGATTAGTATATACCCATACTTGTTGGCTATAGGGGCAGCAGCAAAGAGCCAAGCGGTACCCCAAGGGGGGAAGACAAAGTCAACCTTGTCTTCTACAATTAATTTTTCCAGCAGGTTCGTCATGGTGCCTATATCGCTTGTATCATCATATCTGAGTAGCTCTACAGGCAATTTCTTGCCATAGTCCTTCACATATATCCCGCCATTTTTATTGACCTCATCAACCCAAAGCTCGTAGACTGGACCGCCTGCTGTCTGAACACCGGCCACCAAGGGGCCCGAGAGGGCAATCGCCTGGCCAATAACGATTTTGTCTTTGGCTACTGGGGCTGCGCCACAGGCAGCACACAAAGGCACTGCTACTAGTGCTAAGATTATCACCCCAAATAAGACCTTCTTTTTCACTTGGTTCTCCTCCTTCTTAAGACTTCAAACTGTATTGGTCTTCTTGTCATAAAATCTTATATTCATCCCTCCTCTTCATTATAATAATGCCAACACAATAATAGCTCTCCAGGGGGGTAACTTCAAGCCTGGACTATTTGTCTATATTGTAATGCGGGAGGGGATAAGTTGCAATAGGGAATTTTCTATGATATCATAGATTTTGGGATGTAAACCCAGGTGAGTAATCTGAGGTCACCACCCCCTATTTAGAAAGTGGGGTTACTTCTCCTACGGAGTAAGCATTGCTGGAACCAAGAACGCTTCTCTAAGCAAGGCAATGAATCTCTCAGCGATTGGAGGTAGAAAAGCATCTCTGCGGACAAGAGCATCTACCCCTACTCGTATATCATTGGCTATAGGAAGCACTCTCAACCGCCCCTCAGAGATTTCCTTTTCTACGTTCTTTATGTAGTAGAAACCTACGCCCTTTCCATTTTCAACCAGACTCCTACCCCATTCCACGCTATTTACCTCTACCGCTATAAGGGGATTCACTTTCAGTCCTTCAGCTTCAAACTTGCTAAAAATTACTCTACGTGTAGCTGATGTCTCAGGGCCCAAGATTAGTTGGTAATCACAGAGGTCTCTCAACTCTATATGCTCTTTTTGAAAAATGGGGCTAGATGGAGAAGCGACAAGCACTATTTTTTCCTCCGCTGAGATTGCTATAGGCCTTAGCTCAGGGATTCCATAGTCCATGTTGACCACGACACCAAGTTCAACTTGCGAATTTAGAACATCCTGAACAATCTCAAAGGAGGGTGCATTTTTAACTATCAGCTTCACATTAGGGTAGAGCTCTTCAAATGCGGATGCTGCTGAGGCAACGGTGGAGCTGAAACTCATGGCTATACCAACACGGAGGTTGGCCTCTTTTAGATCCTCAACAAACCTTTCTGCGTCAGTTAGTTGCTGGTAGATTTGCTTAGAGTATTGAAAGAGGCCTTCCCCGGCGTGCGTAATGAACAGTTTTTTCCTCTTTACATCCAGGAGCTTTGCGCCGACAGACTTCTCTAGAGACTTAATATGGTAGGTTACAGTTGGTTGTGACAGGAATAACTTCTCTGCAGCGGCTGTTATGCTTTTTTCACTGACAACAAAATAAAAGACGATGAGATTATAAGCGTCCAGCTTTGGAGTGTGCATTTCAGTTTCTCTACCCTGCTTGAATCCAAGCCTTTTTGCCTGCTCTGGTAAGGTGCCAATTTCCAATTTAGGGTCAGAACAAATTACTCGCCCGGGTTTACATTCTAAAATCTATGATATCATAGAAAATTTCCTATTGCAACTTATCCCCTCCCGCATTACGATATAGACAAATAGTCCAGGCTTGAAGTTACCCCCTGGGGAGCTATTATTGTGTTGGCATGTTCTCACTATGATTGTTTGAAGGTTAAAGTGGGACGGTTCGTTAATGTCCATTAGAGGGGGTGAGAAGCGAAGAACTTTATGAGGCAGTAAGGTGTTACTCTGATTAAGTGATGGGCGGGCTCTGCCAGGGGAAATTGAGGTACCGGTGGTTTCAGCTTCTTTGCCCAATTGGTTTAAATACTTTGTTCCTCCTCCCGTGTGGGTAGCCTCATCTGTAATCGGGCAAGTGGCATCCCGCCTTTTTGATTATATGTTTCATCTCAACGTTGCACAAATGCTTGCCTAGTTCACTGCACAATTGGGCGGTTTGTTCAGTTAGAAAGCTACGCAGATGCAATGACAATTCACTCTTCCAGAGCCAACCTCCTAAGCATAAAACACAAAAGGGGTTAACCTTTATTGGGGGCTACTAGTAGCCACTACCTTTTCTGTATAACCAATGACTTTTGCTACATCACTCTAAGTATTCACCGGCAGAGTATTAAGGTCTACAAAGTCGCCCAAACTGCTATCTTACTTGTTTAATGACTTAGACCGTAGGAGAACAAACCCAGTTGGTAGGAGTTCTGCCTATGGTTACCCCTGGTGGAGATAGGGGGATTCGAACCCCCGACCTCCGCGATGCGAACGCGGCGCTCTCCCTATTGAGCTATATCCCCAAGCCATTAAATTATAGCATAACGCTTCCTTGTCAGCCATCGCCATTGTTGCTATACTAAAATCTGCCATGGACTACGAGACCATTATCGGGCTGGAGGTTCATGCCCAGCTTTTAACTAAAAGCAAGATGTACTGCCGCTGCAGTGCCGATTATGCCGCTGCCCCACCCAACACCCATGTCTGCCCGGTCTGCCTCGGCATGCCCGGCGTCCTGCCCACTATTAATCAGCAGGCAATAGAATATACCATAATGACCGCCCTGGCTCTCAACTGCACTATCTCCGACTACACCAAGTTTGACCGCAAGAACTACCCCTACCCTGACCTGATGAAGGGGTATCAGATTTCCCAGTATGATTCCCCCATCAGTCATGACGGCTGGCTTACCATTGAGGTTGATGGCGAAAAAAAGAGGGTGGGCATAACCCGCGTTCACCTTGAAGAGGATGTAGCCAAGTTACTCCACCGCACCATCTCAGAGGGGCAGTCCTACAGCCTGGTTGATGTCAACCGGGCGGGGGTGCCGCTGATGGAGATTGTCGGCGAGCCTGACCTCCGCTCCCCGGAGGAAGCCAGGCAATACCTGATGAAGCTGCGCACCATACTCCAGTACCTTGGTGTCTCTACCGGCAATATGGAGGAGGGGAGTTTTAGGTGCGATGCCAATATCAGCATTCGTCCTGAGGGTAGCCCGAAGTCTCTGGCTAAGGTTGAGGTCAAGAATATGAATAGCTTCAAGGCGGTCTACCTGGCTCTGGAGTATGAGGCTAAACGGCAGAGAAGGATGGCTGAGGAGGGCAAAAAGCTTGTCCAGGAGACCAGGGGGTGGGTGGAGGAGAAGGGGATAACCGTTGCCCAGCGCAGCAAGGAGTATGCCCACGACTATCGCTACTTCCCTGAGCCTGACCTGCCGCCACTGGTTTTAAGCCGGGAGCGGGTGGGGGAGATAAGGTCAAGACTGCCCGAGCTGCCCGAAGCCAGACGCGAGAGATTTGTCACTGAATACGGCTTGCCCCTCTATGATGCCAACCTGCTTACCAGCTCCAGGGCAATGGCTGACTACTTTGAAGAATGCTGGCGGGTCAATGAAAAGGTATCACCTAAGGAAATGAGCAACTGGCTTTTAGGTGAGGCCACCCGCATAACAAACGAGGAAAATATTGACATAGACGAATTCAGGAAAAGAGTTAGCCCTGAGCACTTTTCCGAGCTGATATTGAATTCACACAGCACGATTAATATTGCCACGGCAAAATCAGTGCTTGGGGAAATGTTCCGAACTACCAAGACATCAGGCGAGATTGTCACCCAGAAAGGTCTCGCCCAAATCAGCGATACCAAGCAGCTTGAAGAAATAGCTATAGAAGTGATAAACTCTAACACTCAAGCGGTCGCCGATTACAAGAAGGGAAAGAAGGAATCTCTAAAATTCCTCGTCGGGCAGGTGATGAGAGCCACCAGGGGTCGTGCCAACCCGGCGCTGGTAAGCGAACTGCTAGCCAAGAAACTGGAGGAAGGGTAAGATGCAATTCTATTTAAATATCGCTCAGATTATATTATCTGTAGCCCTGATACTAGCCGTCCTCTTCCAGGTTAGAAGCGGGGGGCTGGGGGGTATCTTCGGTCAGCCTGACACCGTCTACCGGACGAAACGGGGCGTGGAAAAAACGCTGTTTCAATTCACCATCGCCCTGGTCATTCTATTTGTTATTATCTCTATTATAGCTGTCAGAATTAGCTAGTAATTGGAGATAGTTATGAAGTGTCCGGTCTGTCAAAAGGATGCGCGAGCCCATATCTACTACTGCGCCCGATGCGCCGTTTACGTCCATGAGAAGTGCTGGCAGAAGCACGTAGAGACGGCTCATAAGGAAAAGAAATAAAGCGATGAAGTTGAAGGTGTGGTTTCTGGAGACCAGACCGCAGTTTTTGCTCCTTTCGGCGGTGCTTGCCTTTCTTGGTAATTCTATCGCCTTTTATGATGGTCACTTCCACCTTGGCTACGCCCTGCTCGCCTTTGTCGGCTTGCTTCTGTGCCACATCAGTGTCAATGTGCTTAACGACTACTTTGATTACACTAGCGGCATAGACCTTGAGGTGAGGAGAACCCCCTTCAGTGGCGGCAGTGGCATCCTCCCCGCCTCCCTGCTTAAGCCGGGGCAGGTCTTCTGGTTCGGGCTGGCCTCTTTTCTGCTGGCGGTGCCGATAGGCGTCTACTTTGTTTTCGCCCGGGGCTGGGATTTGCTACCCCTGCTTCTGGTAGCGGCGGTGTGCACCGTGCTCTATACCCCGTTGCTGACCAGACTGGGTTGGCCGGAGTGGGCTCCGGGGGTGGGGCTGGGGACATTGCCGGTGCTGGGGACTTACTTCATCCAGACCACGGCCTACACCCTCCCCGCCGTTATTGCCTCAATACCATCGGGCATTCTGGTGCATAACCTGCTCTTGCTGAACGAATTCCCTGACGCCGAAGCCGACAGGAAGGCGGGGAGAAGAACACTACCCATCGCCATCGGCAAGAAGAAGGCGGGGATAGTCTACTGTGCCATGACCATAATAGTCTATTTGTGGATAATCGGGTGGGTGGTGGTGGGGAAGATGCCTATTTTTTGTTTAATAGCGTTACTGACCCTCCCCTTAGCAGTAAGGGCGATTGGGGGGGCGCTAAAACCGGAAAACATGGTCCGGCTGGTGCCGGCGATGGCAAATAATGTCCTGGTTGTCCTCCTGACCCAGCTATTATTGGGCATCGGCTATATTCTAGGAAGGGTCTTTTAATGTCAGTTGACCTTGTTTTGCTTCATCCCCCCAGCGTTTATGACTTTCGCCAGAAGACGATTCTTTACGGTCCGGTCAGCGACCTGATTCCATCTTCGTTTATGTTCGAAATGTATCCCATTGGCTTCACCAGCATTGCTGAGTATCTGGAGGGTGCCGGGTATCGGGTACGCATTATTAATCTTGCCGTTCGTATGCTGAGTGATAAGAAATTTGATGCCGAGGCGTTGATAAGGCGTCTGGAGGCGCCGGTATTTGGCATTGACCTGCACTGGCTGGTGAGCGCTCACGGCGCTATTGAGGTCGCCCGGATAGCGAAAAAATGCCACCCTAAAGCCAGGGTGGTGATGGGGGGGCTTTCCGCCTCTTATTTCTACCGGGAGCTAATCCAGTACCCTGAGGTTGATTATGTAATCAGGGGCGACTCTACTGAGGAACCACTGCGGCAGCTCATGGACTGCATAACCAGTAAAAGACCGCCTGAGGGTGTGCCCAATCTTGTCTGGCGGGACAAAAAGGGCAAAATACGAGAAAACCCCTTCTCTCACGTCCCCGCTGACCTGAGCAATGTCATGGTCAGCTACTATGCCAATACCATGCGCTCGGTTATCAGGTACCGCGACCTAGCCAGCTATACCCCATTTAAGGGCTGGACGAGCTATCCCATCACTGCCGTGCTGACCTGCCGCGGCTGTACGGAGAACTGCGTTATCTGCGGCGGCTCGGCGGCTGCCTTCAGAAATTTCTATAACCGGGAGAAGGCTGTCTTTCGCCCCCCACCCTCAGTCGCCAACGATGTAAAGCAGATTGAGCGCTTTAGCCGCGGTCCCATCTTTATCCTCGGCGACCTTCGTCAGGCAGGGGAGGACTATGCCTATGAAGTCCTGCAACTATTGAGGGAGAAGCGGGTGAAGAATCAGCTCATCCTTGAGCTTTTCTCCCCCGCCCCCGCCAACTTTCTCTATCAGATGAGCCTCGCCTGTCCCCGCTTCTGCCTTGAGATTTCCCCCGAATCCCAGGACCCCGAGGTAAGGAAGGCTTCGGGCAGACATTATTCCAACCACGACCTGGAGCTAACGCTGGAGCATGCCCTTAGTGTCGGTTGCGGGCGACTGGATGTCTTCTTTATGATTGGGTTGCCCAAGCAGACCCCGAAGTCGGTAATGGAAACCATTGACTACTGCGACTACCTATTTCAGAGGTTTAAAGGGGATAAGCGGCTTTCCCTGTTTATTGCCCCGATTTCTCCCTTCCTTGACCCGGGCAGTCTCGGCTTTGAGCAACCCAAGCGCCACGGCTACCGAATTCTTTTCCGGACGCTTGAAGAGCACCGCCAGGCATTAGTCGAACCAAGCTGGAAGTACTCATTAAATTACGAGACAGAGTGGATGAACCGCCAGCAGATTGTGGACACTGCCTACGAGGCGATACTGCGCCTCAATCGCCTGAAGGCAAAGTACGGTGTTATCTCCCGGCAGATGGCTGAAGCCGGAGAGAAGCGCATTAGCGCCGCCCGGACAATAGCGCATCTCATCGATGATATAGTGGCTAAGGGGAATCTTGACGAACTCCCCCGGTTAAAGACAAGGATAGACGAGATAAATGCCTTCCCGGTGGTTGAGAGGCTTCAGTTAAAGCTACCGGTGGGGGTGGTCAAGCTGAAGTTCTTAGAATCCCTGTGGTCCTGGGCAACCAGACGCTAGTTAGCTTAATTATTAACCCTATCCCCTTTATCCCCTTCCCCTTGTTAAGGGGAAGGGGAAGATTTTTTAAAAAGAGGGGCTTCACCCCTCTTAAACACCCGGCGAAAACAGGGGATTAGGAACAGAGCCTCTGAGGGCGGGCGGGTGGGAAGAAAAAGATAGGCTTAAGGGGGGATGGGTTACTAAAGGACTTCTCTACTGCTTCTTGCGCTTCGGCCTTATTATTGTGCTTTCAGGGGTATCCTCAAGGGTCACGCCCATCTCATCCAGCTTGGCTCGAACCTTATCGGCTTCCTGCCACTTCTTTGCCTTCCTGAGGCGGTTGCGTTCCTCAACAAGCCGATTAACCTGCTGTGCAATTTCTGGAATAGGTTCTCCCATAAATTCAGAAGTCTCAAGTTTTAAGCCAAGAACATTACGGCCAAGTTCTGAGAGAATGCTCTGAGCCTTCAAGAAACTGAGACCGGAATCAGCCGCCTGATTTATCGCCCGGGCTAAATCAAAAAGAACCCCCAGCGCCTGCGGCGTATTAAAGTCGTCGTCCATCGCTTCGCTAAACTGCTTTCGGTAAGGTTCAGCATCAAGGGCTTTCCCCTTGCCACCGCTCGTGTCGTCCCTTGAAATCACGCGTGCTATTCTTTCCGCCCCACCCTCCGCCGCTCCCAGCGCCTCCTTAGAATATTTTAGCGGGCTGCGGTAGTGGGAGCTCAGGACAAAGAGGCGGATGGCGTCGGGGCTATACTTCTCCAGCGCCTGCTTGATGGTTATCAGGTTGCCCAGGGACTTGCTCATCTTCTCCTCGCCGAGCTGAACCAGCCCGTTATGCAACCAGTATTTAACAAAGGGCTTAACCCCGCTAAAACTCTCCGACTGGGCAATCTCGTTCTGGTGGTGGGGAAAAATCAGGTCCTGCCCGCCGCCATGGATGTCAAGGGTATTACCTAAGTATTTAAGGGACATAGCGCTGCACTCAATGTGCCAGCCCGGCCTGCCCCGACCCCACGGGCTTTCCCACCACGGCTCGCCCGGCTTTGATGCCTTCCACAGGGCAAAGTCCATCGGGTGTTCCTTATCCTCGCCCGGTTCAACGCAGGCTACCGCCATCACCTCGGCAAGATTGCGGTGAGCCAGCTTACCATAGTCGGGGACATTTCTCACCCTGAAGTAGACGCTACCCCCGGCGGGATAGGCATAGCCTTTATCGACTAAGGTCTTTATCACTTCAATAATTTTTGGTATCTCCCCCGTCGCCCGCGGGTAAATATCTGCCCGTTCAATATTCAGGGCGTCCATATCCTCAAAGTAGCTATTAGTGAATTTTTCTGCCAGCTCAGCGGGGGAGATGCCGAGCTTGGTTGCCCGGTCGATAATCTTATCGTCAATATCGGTGACGTTCTGCACATATTTGACCTTATAATTTTTATAGCGGAGGTAGCGCCGGACAACATCAAAGATAATATAGCTCATGGCATGCCCTATATGGCAGTTATCATAGGGCGTGACCCCGCAGACATACATCTTGACCTCGTCGCCCTGGGGCGAAAACTCTTCCTTCTGCCCGGAGAGGGTGTTAAATACCTTCATCTTAGCTTTCTTCCACCATGGCTACGGCAAAGACAGCAATCCCCTCCCCCCGCCCAACAAAGCCCAGGCCGTTAGCCGTGCTGGCCTTCACACTGACCTGCTCTAACTTGATAGCGAGGGCCTGGCTGAGCTTCTGGCGCATCTGGTCAATAAAATCGCTGAGTCTCGGCTTTTCGGCAACGATGGTGGCGTCAACATTGACTATCTTAAAGCCGCCGCCCACGAGTTTATCCCGCGTTGTTTCAAGCAGACTCAGGCTGGAGATATCCTTATACTCCGGCCTGCCGGAAGGGAAATGGCTGCCGATATCACCCAGAGCCGCCGCCCCGAGCAGGGCATCAATGATGGCATGGGTCAGGGCGTCGGCGTCACTCCAGCCGCCAAGACCACGGTCAAATGGTATCTCCACCCCGCCAAGGACGAGTTTTCTTCCCCTGACCAGAGGGTGAACATCATAGCCGATGCCAACCCGCATTTTATTTTTCATGCTTTTTTAACAAAACCTCGGCTAAAGCCAGGTCATCGGAATTCGTTATCTTTATATTATCATATGAGCCCATATAGAGCTTAACCTTATGATTTAGTCCCTCCACCAGCGAGGCGTCGTCGGTTACCTCACCCTTTGCCTGCTCGTAGGCTCTGGCGATTATATCAAGCCGAAACACCTGTGGCGTCTGTACCGCCCATAGATTTTGCCGTGATGGCGTCTGGTGCACGAACATGCCCTCACCGGCAATCTTAATGGTATCGGTAACAGGAATAGCGGCTACAGCGGCGCCGGTTTCCTGGGCGGCTTTCAGCCCCCCCTCAATCAGGTCTTTAGTTACCAGCGGTCGGGCGCCGTCATGGATTACCACCCACTGGCAATTAAGCCGCTTCAGCCCCGCCGCCACCGAGTCCTGCCGCCGTCTGCCCCCGGCACAGACCTCAATCGGCTTAGCCCACTTTTCATCGGCTATCAACTTGCGGCATCGCTCTAAATTCTTCTCACTCACCACCGCCACTATCTGACTAATTTGGTCGCAACTGGCAAAGGCATCAAGCACCCAGGCTAGAACTGGCTTTCCGCCCAGCAGAGCAAAGACCTTGTCTATACCCCCCATCCGCCGGCTCTCCCCGGCAGCCACAATAATAGCGCCGACTCCTTCATAGTCCAACGCCTATCGCCTCCCTCAGGGTGCTCACGGTAATAAGCTCGATGCCCTTGGGGGCGGAAACTTTGTCCCCGGCTTTAGGCACCAGGCAGCGCTCAAACCCCATCCGTGCCGCCTCCGCCACACGGCGGTCCAGCTGGGGAACACTTCGCAGTTCCCCACTCAGCCCAACCTCCCCCACCACTACCAGCTGCGGGTCAGCGCTCGTGTCGCGGAAGCTGGAGGCAATAGCTAGGGCAATACCCAGGTCAGCCGCCGGCTCGGCAATCCTGAGTCCGCCGGTAACATTAACGATAATATCCTGATTGCCCAGCCTCAAGCCCACTCGCTTGGTCAGCACGGCAGTAATCAAAAGCAAGCGGTTAAAGTCAACGCCGTTAGCCGTGCGCCGGGGTAAGCCGAAGGCGGTAGGGGTGGTCAGGGCTTGAATCTCAACCAGGAGGGGGCGGGTGCCCTCAAGGGTGGGCACTACCGTTGAGCCTATGGCTTCAACTTGCCGCTGTGACAGGAAAGCCAGGGACGGATTAGCCACCTCAACCAGACCGTGCTCCTTCATCTCAAAAACTCCGACCTCGTTGGTGGAGCCGAAGCGATTTTTCACCCCGCGGAGGACGCGGTAGGCGCTAAACGGTTCGCCCTCAAGGTAGAGCACCACATCAACGATATGCTCCAGGACTCTGGGACCGGCAATCGCCCCATCCTTGGTCACATGCCCGGCGATAAAAACGGGCACGCCGTTCTGCTTTGCCCAGTGCATCAGCCTCATGGTGCACTCCCGCACCTGGGTTATGTTCCCGGCGGCGGTATCAAGCTCAGGCACATAAACCGCCTGGATGGAATCAATAACAGCCAGAGATGGGGACAGCTTTTCCAGCTGGCTCAGGATAACATCAAGCTCAGTCTCAGCCAGGAGGTAAAGCCCCTCCCCCTTAACCCCGAGACGCTCCGCCCTCAGCCTGATCTGGGACAGGGTCTCCTCACCGGAGACATAAGCCACCTTACCCTTAGCCTGTGCCACCAGGGCTGAGACCTGTAATAGAAGGGTGGACTTGCCGATACCGGGGTCGCCGCCGATAAGCACCAGGGAGCCTGATACCACTCCTCCCCCCAGCACCCGGTTAAGCTCGGCGAGGGGAAGGGGGAAGCGGTCGGAGAGACCAGGTGCCACCTGAGATAGCTCCTGGGGCAGATTTTCCCGGACAGAGGTGCGGGAGGGGGCAGCTACTGTGGTCTCAACAAAGCTATTCCACTCCTGGCAGTTAGGGCAGCGCCCCAGCCACTTAGGGCTCTCCTTGCCACACTGCTGGCAGACAAAGGTAGTCTTAAGCGGGGATTTACCTGATTTGCCCACGGAATAACTTTACTTCATTTTGCCGGATAGAGCAACAATAGTGGACAGCCTAACTTTATTAGGCGGGGAGTATGTGCATTCCGGCCATGATTGCCAGCATTACCGACGCCGCCATCACCGAACCAATCTGCCCGCCGGTATTGGCACCGATAGCGTGCCACAAAAGGAAGCTCCTCGGGTTTGCTTTTTGTCCCTCTTTCTGCACCACCCTGGCTGACATGGGGAAGGCTGAGGTGCCGGCGGCACCAATCAGAGGATTTATCTTGCCCCTGGTGAGCACCCCCATCAGCTTTCCCAGCAGGACGCCGGTTACCGTATCCAGGGCAATAGCTACCAGTCCCAGTATGAAGACCAGGATTGTCCCCCATTGCAGGAAATTACCCGCGAGCATAGATGAACCAACGCACAGCCCGAGAAGAAGGGTCACGATATTGACCAGGGCACCGGAAGAGACATCGGCTAACCGGCCAACCACCCCTGACTCTTTGAGTAAGTTCCCCAGCATCAACATGCCCATCAGCGGGGCGCCCATCGGTGCAATCAACATACACAATAAACCAGCCACAATGGGGAAAAGAACCTTGACCCGCTTGGAAACCTTCTTCTCCTCGTAAGCCATTACTATACCGCGCTCCTTCTTGGTAGTTAGCAGCCGCATAATTGGCGGCTGGATGATAGGCACCAGTGACATGTAAGAGTAAGCGGCAATGGAGACTGCGGGCAGTAAGTCACGGGCGTATTTGCTGGCAACATAGATTGCCGTCGGACCGTCACAGGCACCGATGATGGCGATAGAGCAGGCTTCAGGGCGATTAAATCCCAGTTGCAGGGCAAGAAGAAGGGTCAGGAAAATGCCGAACTGCCCCGCCGCCCCGAAGATGAGCACCTTCGGGTTGGCTAACATCGGACCGAAATCTATCATTGCCCCCAGCCCGACGAAGATAAGGCAGGGGAATATCTCGGTCAGGATGCCCGCCTGGTAGATAATATTAAGCACCCCACCCTCATCGCTGGCGGCTAGCCCGCTAAGGGGCAGGTTACCCAGGATTATCCCAAAGCCAATAGGGATAAGAAGGTAAGGCTCAAAGCCCTTGGCAATCGCCAGATAGAGAAGGACACACCCCAGCAATATTAGAAAAGCGCTCTGCCAGGTGAGGTGGCTAAAACCTGTGACCAGGGCAGACAGAATATCAGTCCACGCCATATAAACCCCTTACTAGCCCTAGTTTGGCCATCCCTTACTTACTCTCTTCCTTCTTTTCTTCCTTGTAGGGGAAGAACCTGGCCAGGAGCTGGATAACTAAAGTCAGGATATAAAGGGTTATGAAGGTTACCCCCATCCCGGCTATGGTCATCGTCAAGCCAAAAACCCAATCTTTCATACTTCACCTTACCCAGAAGACAATATTATTACAAAACCGCCGCCGTGTAAATGCGGGGGTGTATCTCGGCTACTTCTCCTTTTTGGGCGGATTCTCTAAAGCCGGTGCTTCTTCCTTCTTGGGCAGAATAATAGAGGCTACTACAGAACCCACCAGGATAGCAATCACCACCCCTAAAGAAATTACCACTGGTAGCTGGTAGTTGAAAAAGTGAACGAGCAAGTCGGCGGTCAGCATCTTGACTCCGACAAAGGCAAGGACGATGCAGACACCGGTGGAAAGGTAACGGAAGAGGTAAAAAAGCCCGGCAAGGGCAAAGAAAAGGGCCCTCAGACCCAGAATAGCGAACATGTTAGAGGCGTAAACAATAAGGGGGTCAGTGGTAACGGCTAATACTGCCGGCACCGAGTCCGTGGCGAACATTATGTCCATGGTCTCAATGGCTACCAGGACAATGATAAGGGGGGTGGCATACATCAACCCCTTTGTTGTCCGCTTAAAAAAGCTGGCACCGTCATATTCTGGCGCCACCGGTATGATTTTTCGAGCGAACCGAACCACCGGGTTCTTTTCCGGCTCAACCTCTATCTCCTTCTGCGTCATCAGCTTTATGGCAGTGTAGATAAGGAATGCCCCCAGGAGATAGATGAAAAAGTGAAATCTCTCAATCAAGGTAATCCCGACAAAGATGAAGATACCCCGGAAGAAGATGGCACCGAGAATACCCCAGAGTAAGACCTTGCGCTGCGCCTCACGGGGCACAGCAAAATAGGTGAAGATTGCCAGAAAGACAAAGAGATTATCCACGCTCAGGGAATACTCGATGAGATAGGAGGTGGTGAACAAAATCCCCTTCTCATGTCCCAGATAGAAATAGATAACGACATTGAAGATGAGGGCTAAGGCAACCCAGAACCCGACCAGTTTCAGGGCTTCCTTAACCGGGATAACATGAGCCTTGCGCTGGAAGACAAATAAATCAAGGACAAGTGCCGCTACAAAAATACCTCCGAAAACTGGCCACAAGTAGGTTTCGGGCATTACTGTTTCGCCTTCCTTACTACGGGCACACCTTCTGAAGCTCGCACCACTAAGACCGGTACACTGACAGAACGGACAAGGTGGTCGGCAACACCGCCCCATAGCCGATGGCTTATCCCTGAGCGTCCATGGGTAGCAATAATCACCAAGTCCACCTCATTCTTGGTAGCATAGTCACTGAGAGCGTCGCCGGCCTTACCACAGATTACATCGGCTCTGGCATTTACGCCCGTTTTCCTGAGGCGGGCGACAATCTCTTTAAGGTATTTCTCAGCCTCTACCTTTTGATGAGTTTCGAATGCTTTCACCTGCTCGAGGGATGTGAACTGCGCTACTTCTCTACCGTACGGTACGGAAAGAGGCTCAACTGCTTGCACAATTATGACTTCGGGGGACTTGCACCCTTTTACTATAGTCTCCAGATGAGGGAAGACACACTCAGCCAACTTTGAGCCATCCAGTGGAACCATAATCTTCTTATACATTTCTTATCGTCTCCTCTGAGCATCTTCCCTCGCCAAACCTGACCCTCTAATATTCAATAATCGCCGCTAACTGACCAACCTCAACCACCTGTCCTGCGGAAATGTCTATCTTGGTAACCTTGCCATTAACCGGAGACATTATCGGATTTTCCATCTTCATGGCTTCTATTAAACAGAGCGTATCCCCCTCCTTGACCATGTCCCCCGCTTTAACATTGACGCTGGTTATCTTACCCGTTATCGGGAACTCAACCTTCTCCTGTGCCAATTTCTACTCTCCTTTCTTCTCTCTCGTCACCAATTCAGGCGCACTAAAAAGGGCGGTTGGGTCATATTATTTCCCCGCCCTTTTATAAAAGCTAGACTGCTAACATATGAATTTAAGGTTTATCCTCTCCTGCCAGCGCCCCCACTGGTGCTTTATCTGGTACAAGTTTCTCCCCCGTTTTCAGCACAATCTCGCTCTCTTCCACATCAACTAAAGCCTTGGAAACATAGCTCTGCATTCCTATACGAACCAGAGAACCATCGTTATCCTTAATCGCCTCTTCTACCCGAGACTTCAAGTCCTTCGAGCAATAAATAGTCAGCAAGTTTCCCGAGCTCTCTACGCTGAAGACACCCTTTATTGCCTTGACAACATCAAATACCGCTGGAGTAATTTCAGTTATTTCTGCCTCAATTACAAAAACTCTTTCAAAGACTTTAAATTCGCCTCGAAGCACAGCATCTGAAAGTCTATTTTCAATCATATCCTGAATCACCCGGCGCAGAGGCCTGGCGCCGAAGACCTCGTCATAGCCCTTTTCCCCGAGGAGGTCTTTAGCGGCGTCGGTTACCTCCAGCTTTATCCCCTTCTCCTCAAGCTGCTTGGAAACCTGAGCCAGCATCAGGTCAACTATCTTCCTGATATGCTCCTTGGTCAGGGCGTGGAACACAACCACACCGTCAACACGGTTCAAAAATTCGGGGCGGAAGGTCTTCTTCAGCTCGCCGAGCAGCTTCTCCTTCATACGCTCGTAGGTTACCTCACGAGTTTTTGCCTCGTCACCACGAGCGGCAAAACCAATGGTGGTGCCCTTCCTGATTAGCTCGGCGCCAATATTGCTGGTCATAACGATAACGGCATTGCGGAAGTCAACCCGCCGACCCTTGGCATCAGTGAGGTGACCATCGTCAAATATCTGAAGCAGGATATTGAAAACATCGGGGTGAGCCTTTTCAATCTCATCAAGGAGTATGGCGCAATAGGACTTACGCCTTACTGCCTCAGTGAGTTGCCCGCCTTCCTCATAGCCAACATAGCCCGGAGGTGCCCCCACCAGCCGGGCGACGGTATGTTTCTCCATAAACTCGGACATATCAAGCCTGATCAGGGTATCCTCACTGCCAAACATGAACTCAGCCAGGGCTCTAACCAGCTCGGTCTTACCCACGCCGGTGGGACCAAGAAAGATAAAGTTGCCTATCGGATGTCTGGGGTCCTTGAGCCCGGCGCGGGCCCGGCGCACTGCCCGGGCAATGGTATTAATTGCCTCATCCTGCCCGACGATTCTCTTATGCAGCGCATCCTCCATCTGGAGCAGGCGGCTGGTCTCCTCAGTAGCCAGCTGCACCACCGGGATTCCGGTCCACATGCTAACTACCTGAGCCACATCCTCCTCGGTTACTACCGGCTTCTCCTCCTTCTGCTCCGCCTGCCACTCCTTTTCCATCTGCTCTATCTTCTCTTCAATCTGAAGCTCGCGCTGGCGCAGTTCAGCGGCATACTCATACTGCTGGGCAGCCAGTGCTGCCTCCTTATCCTTACGCACGCTCTCTTCGGCTCGCCTTGCCTCTTTCAGGGTAATTGGTATTGTCCGGCGCTTAATTCTTACCCGTGACGCCGCCTCATCAATGAGGTCAATCGCCTTATCGGGGAGAAAGCGGTCGGGGATATATCTAGCTGATAGTGTTGCCGCCGCCCCCAGTGCCTCTTCACTTATTGTTAGCTGGTGATGCTGCTCGTATTTCTCATTAACCCCGCGCAGGATCTCCAGTGTTTCATCAATGGAGGGTTCTTCAACCAGAATCGGCTGGAAGCGCCGCTCCAGGGCGGCATCCCGCTCGACGTACTTGCGGTAATCATCAAGGGTGGTGGCGCCAATGCACTGCAGCTCCCCCCGTGCCAGCGATGGCTTGAGGATATTGGCGGCATCAACCGCCCCCTCCGCCGCCCCGGCACCGACCATGGTGTGGAACTCATCAACAAAGAGGACGCAATTACCGGCCGCCTTTATCTCATCAATAACCTTCTTTAGCCGTTCCTCAAACTCGCCGCGGTACTTTGTCCCGGCCACCAGCGCCCCGATATCAAGGGTAACTATTCTCTTTCCCTCCAGTGTTTCCGGGACATCGCCGGTGACGATGCGGTGAGCCAAGCCCTCAACAATTGCGGTTTTGCCCACCCCGGGCTCGCCAATGAGGGCGGGATTATTCTTGGTGCGGCGGCTCAAAATCTGAATCACCCGCTCAATCTCCTTATGCCGCCCGATGACCGGGTCAAGCTTGCCGGCGCGGACCGCCGCCGTCAGGTCCATACCAAGCTGGTCTAGAAGCGGGGTGCGGCTTGTGCTGCGGGCGGGTTTGGCTCGGGTCAAGCCCTCACCGAGGACGCGAAGGGTCTCAGAACGCGCCTGCTCCAGGGTGATACCAAAGCTATCCAGGACATCAGCCGCCACCCCTCCCCCTTCGCGCAATAGCCCCAGCAAGAGGTGCTCGGTGCCGATATAGTTATGGCCGAGGTGACGGGCTTCATCGATAGCCAGCTCAATGACCCGTTTCGCCCTCGGGGTAAGCCCAATTTCGCCGGTGGTCGGTTTTTCGCCCCGCCCGATGATAAATTCTACGGCAGAGCGCGCCTTGCTCAGGCTCACGCCCAGATTGGCTAAGACCTTCGCCCCTACCCCCTCATCCTCACGCAATAGTCCTAGCAGGATATGCTCAGTGCCGATATAGCTGTGGTTAAAGTTCTGGGCTTCTTCCTGGGCCAGGGTGAGAACCCGGCGTGCTCGCTCCGAGAATTTTTCAAAACGGCTAGCCATTTTCTTAACCTAATTATAAGGCAATCATGCTTAAAGGTCAAAAGCCCCCTGGCAGTGGCATATTTTCCACAAAGGGTCGCCCCCTCAGTATCGTCTGCGCTAGGGCGTTTCACTTCCGTGTTCGGGATGGGAACGGGTGGTTCCACCCCGCTCTAACCACCAGGAGGCTAGTTCTAACTACGCCCGCCTGATAGCATACAAAAAGCCCCCTTGAAAGTCAAGTTAGCTATGATTTTGCACCCCCTCTTCTCATTATTGACAATATTCCCCATATGGGACTAAAATCACCTTAAGGAAAGGGAAATTAAAAGTTTAAAAACCATATCAGTGCTCCTGTTCCTGATACTCATTACCTCGGCCGGTTGCCTACCCGAACAGCCGGGGGTGAGTACATCACTCTCCGTCCATTTTATCGATGTCGGTCAAGGGGACTCAATTCTCATAGACAGGGGAGAGACGGAAATCCTTATCGATGGTGGGGAGAAAGGCTCTGGGGCAGCAGATTATATCAGCAACTACGTGGATGGGGCACTTGAAGCGATGATTGCCACCCACCCTCATGACGACCATATAGGGGGTCTGCCTGCCGTCCTGCAAAAGTTTGAAGTCAAGGAAATCTGGCTGAACGGCGAGACCGCCGCCTCCCAAGCCTACACCGACCTGATGAACTCGGTTAGTGCCGAGGGTGCTACCGTTCACGAGGCAGAGCGCGGGGATTCAATACCGGTCGGGGTTCTCACCTTTTCCATACTTAACCCGGCGCAACCCCTAACCATGGATACCAACAACAACTCCATAGTTCTCAGCCTCAGTTATGGTGAAACAGACTTTCTCTTTATGGGGGACGCAGGAAAACAAGCCGAGTCCAGCATGCTTCCTCTACTTTCCGATATTGAAATCCTCAAAGTGGGGCATCACGGCTCAAGTTCTGCTTCATCCCCTGCTTTCCTAAACATCGTTAAACCAGATATTGCCGTCTATATGGCTGGGGTAGGTAATACGTATGGTCACCCACACCAGCAGACGATAGACGCCCTCAAAAATGTGGGTGCCAAGATATACGGCACTGATGTTAATGGCACTATTGTAATAACTACCGACGGCGCGACCTGCTCGGTACAAACCGAAAAATAGCCTGCTTTTTACACCCCATCCCCCTTTAGGTTTTTGTCTACCTCACCCCCTGTATCCCCCTCTCCTTCAAAGGAGAGGGGGAATATAGAAAAAAGAGGGGCTTTCGCCATTAGGGCGGGCGGGGAGAAAACAAAAAAGCCAGCCGCTTAGACTGGCTCTAAAACTCCGCTAATATCAACTCTGAAACAGGTCAAGCCCTCGACCATTAGTACGGTTTAGCTCAACGCATTACTGCGCTTACACCTACCGCCTATCAAACAGGTAATCTACCTGCGGTCTTACCCCCTCCCTTACGGGAAGGATGGGAGATCTAATCTTGGGGCGAGCTTCGCACTTAGATGCTTTCAGCGCTTATCCCTAACAGACATAGCTACCCAGCGATGCTCCTGGCGGAACAACTGGCACACCAGAGGTCTGCCCCTCTCAATCCTCTCGT
>Ga0315282_10000920_pt1 | contig 57789 bp, 15 predicted proteins | sample YL17G07_20_MG_FD_203693 | JGI IMG/M metagenome (GOLD analysis project Ga0315282, IMG submission 203693) | Sediment microbial communities from Yellowstone Lake, YNP, Wyoming, USA - YL17G07_20 | ecosystem: Environmental > Aquatic > Freshwater > Lake > Sediment | place: USA: Wyoming | collected...
AGGTGTTAAGGGTGAGCCCCGCAGGCAGGCTGCCGGAGGAAATCGCCCAAGTGTAGGGAGTCGTGCCGCCGGTGGCGGTAAGGGTCTGGTTGTAAGCTACCCCAACCGTGTCGGCAGGCAGGCTCGATGTCGTAATCGTCAGAGGCGAGCCGCCTACGAGTTCGTAACAACCAATATCGTATGCGCCACCCTGGGGACGAGAGTTGCCGTCCTTGTCGTCGGTGACGGAGGCGATCGTTGTGCCGGCGTTCACGGCCGGCGAGCCGGTCTTGAGGTGGAAGTCATTGCCGGAGTAGTTTACGAACAGCGTCGTGGGGTCACTCACAAGGGTCGAGTGCGTATCCCAGCCGTGCGTCTTCCAACTGGCCCAGCTTATGCTCGAGTCGCCGTCATCGATGCTGAAGCCGTCCACCACGACGTTGTAATCGCTCTGGAAACCCGTCGGCGATGCGAAGGTCGCGATCGACCCGTGCCCGCTGGCATCATAGAGGATGTTGTTCTTTAGCACGTTGTTCGCCGGATCGGTAGGGCCCCCGCTATAGGAGGCGGACGGGATCTTTATGGCGAAATCGCTGCCAGAGGGCATGCAGACGGTATTGTTGTAGATGTTATTGCGGCTGGAGCCCTCGGCGGAGTCGCTCGCGTAGAAGACGAACCCGCTGGCGGAGTTGCTGTAAACAAGATTGTTCTTGAACGTCGAATCGCAGACGCCGTCGCAGTTGAACACCTTCTCCGCGTTGCTGTAGCCGGTATTCTTCTCGTAGTCGGTGTACTGGACGAGGCCCGTCCCGCCGCCGGAGATGTCACCGTTGTTGTGGAAACCGGCCCCCAGGCTGCTGTAGACGGTGTTCCCTATGTAAGTGTTATAGGCGCTGGCATTGGCCTGGTACGAGTCGTGCGTGAGACCGTCCCCGGTGCCGCAGCTATAAGCCGTGCAGTTCAGCACGTTGTTGTTGCTGCCGTGACTGACGTAAAGGCCGCCAGGGCCGTGGGCGCCAGTGACGGTGCAGTTCCGGTAGGTGCAGTGATCGATCCAACGGCCCTCGAGGCACCCGTAGGTATTTGTGCTGCCTACTTTGCCGTTGATGAAGAAACCGTCGATGACCCAGTACGCGCACGGATTACCGACGTCCCAGTGACCCTCGAGCTCGACGATGGCGTTGTGCTTGGCGCCCGACGGCTTGTTGTTGAGGGTGGCGCCGCTGACGTTTTCCGCCTGCATTGTGATAGGCGATCCGGAAGAGCCGCTCTTGGATTCCGTTTCGCGAAAGCCCACGTACGTGCCGTTTCTCACGATCGTGGTATCGCCGGCAACCATAGTATCGGCCGCGTGCTGCAGGGTAGCCCAGGGGCTGCCCGATGAGCCGTTGTTGGAGTCACTGCCGCCGTTGGCCGGCGTGGCGACGTAGTAGGTGGTGCCCAAGGATGTCGCAGCGAAGGTGAGCAGGAGACATGCAATCAAAACCGGTATACGAGTTTTCATTGAGTTCCCTCCGCAGATTATACGTTCACTGCCTGACAGGCGCGCTGCGCGGGCCCTTTCCTGAGAGCCATCCGTCAGCGAAAGGTTCGCACAGCGACGCACAAACAACACCATCGGAGGCATCGACTTGCCTCTGCTGGTATCACCCCCTTCCTCCCCCTCTTGAAGCCGAAAGGCCGCGGCGCGCCGGCGCCGGTGGCGCCGAGCGGAATGTCGTTGTGTTTCTACATCGTTTGCCGAAGGGCGTCAATTGAAAAACGTGCTATTTCCGGCCTTGACACAAAAGTCTTTTTCCTGTAGCGTGGTGTAAACGTTTTCAGTATCGTTTTCAAGGTGATTCAATGCCTGGCGTTATCGACGTAGCGAGGCGCGCAGGGACGTCGGCTGCGACTGTATCGCGCGTGTTCAGCGGGGCCTCATCGGTCAGACCGGAGACCCGCAAGCGCGTGATGGCCGCCGCATACGCCCTCGGATATCGGCCGGATCTTCTCGCGCGAAACCTGCGGCGCAGGCAGAGCGAGCTTGCCCAACTGAGGTTCAGCATCGGCGTTATGATCGCAGACGCCACCATCCGCGCCACGGTCCCCGTCAATCTCGAACTCGTCATCGCGGTGGAAACGGCCGTGCGCGAACGAGGCTTCGGTCTGCGACTCATCGCTTCGCGGGAGGGTCCGGTGCCTCCCGAGGTCCTTTCAGGGGACGTCGACGGCGTGATAGTCTACGGGTCCACCTCGTGCATAAAGGACCTGAGCAGGATGGTGCCTACGGTAACCATAGACGCGTATGACGCCACATCGGACGCGTATGGCATCATGCCTGACTACAGGCGCGCCATATGCGACGTTACGCGAAGGCTTTTCAAAGCGGGCCACAGGCGAGTGGTTGTCGCGTGCGGCGAGCCGGAAACAGATGGCAGGCTTGACACACCGGGCGAGGCGGCCGCCGGATGCGCGGCTGCGTATCATGCATGCCGCCTGGCGCCGCCGGACCCTATGGAATATCGGGTATCACCTGACCCCGCCATCGGGTATGAGTTCGCCATGAGCATACTCAAAGCCAAAGGACGGCGGCCCGAAGCTATGATAATAGTCGGCTCGGGCGCACCCGGGGTCTACCGGGCAGCCGAGGAATGCAGGTTGAAGATACCGCGGGACCTGAGCATCGTGGGCGTTAACGGCGGCACCCTTGGCCAGTACCTGTCGCCGCCTCTGACTTCCATAGATCCCGACGTACGCGCTCTCGCCGACATGGCCGCGCGCATCGTGACCGAGTGCGCGTCGCGAGGCGAACGTCGAAGGGGCATGGAGATAACACCGGTGACGCTCGCCGAACGCGATTCGGCAAGATTGCCGGCGCCGGGCCGGGCGGGAAGGGGCCAGACCGGCTCCGGCGTTCGACGCGCGTAGGGCGCATATTCGCGCGCGCGATGCGCGGCAGATGCCTGTTCACTTCCATTTCAAAAAAAAGACAAACGGCATGGTTTTTTCCCTTGCATGAGTTTCCGATGCGATGTATAAGGCTCAACTGCAGTCGCACGCGAGTCCAACGCTCGAGCTTTTCCATCTCCGACGCATCTCGACAGTGCTGGGTCAGTCGATCGCCAAATCGGACCAAAAGACGCGCCGGCCGCGAGGACGCTCCGATCGTCAGTCGAGGTCGCTGTTCCATGAAGTACCTGGCATTTAGGAGTATCGGCGATGGTGCCGCTGTCGAATAGGGGCTTTATCTGTGGCGCCGATTCCACTCTCCAACAGTTCCTTTCAGCTCTTCCCGCAAGAACTTCTTCACCCGGAGATCATCCGTTGTCCCGTAACGCTCACAGCGGCAGCGATACCGTTTCGCCGCCGAGAAAGTATTCTTGTGCAGATGGCAGGGGTAGGTCGGGCTTTGTATGGAGGAATCGTGCCGTGAGTAACAGGATGGGTATGAGGACGTTTCTGTTTTCGCTTCTTTCGTTTCTGTTCGTCATGTCAGGTCTGGCAGTTGCGGACGTAGGCGTCAAGACGACGCACCCGCGCATATGGATCACGCCGACACGTCTGACGCGGATGCAGAACTACAGGACGCTTAACACCGCGCGTTGGCAGAGGGTTGTAACCGCGGCAAATGCGGCCGACCCGATGGCCGAGGCGCTCATGTACGCGGTCGCGGGCGATACCGCCAAGGGTGACGCGGCGATCAGCTGGGCGCTCACAACGGCCGTGCCGAGTAACCACGTCTCCGGCGACGTATACTATGGCTACCGCAGCGTCATACCGCAGGTGACCGCCGTCTACGACTGGTGCTACGCGAGGATGAATACCGCGCAGCGCCAGCAGATAGCGACCTGGCTTATGGACCGCGCAGATGAGATCTGGTATGAGACCAACGGCGGAAGCCATCACTGGTCCGACAGCAACCCGTCCAACAACTATTTCTACGGGTTCCTCACGGTCTGGGACGCGGCGCTCGCGGTGAAGGGCGACGGCACCGACACAACGACAAGCGGCACCCCCTCCTGCCCCGACAGACCCAACTACCATATCAACCTCGCTCTCAATAAGTACTACAACCTCGTACGCCCCTATACGGACGGCTGGGGCGCAGGGGGCGTTATGGCCGAGAGCAGCAACTATGATTCCACCCAGCGCCTGGCCGAGATCCTCGACGGCCATCTGACGGCAACCAATCCCACTCAGGACCTCATTAACGAGTCCGGCTTCACGTTCCTCAACGACAGCCTTCTGTGGCGCGTGCACAGCACGGTGCCCGGACTCGATCTCCACTATCCGTACGGCGATGAATCGCGCATATCCATCGGTCCGCTTTCTGATTACGACCGCGAGAGAGCGCTTGTCGCCAGAGAGGACTCCGGCATCGCCGCACGGAAAGAGTACGTCAAGTACTGGCTCGACACAATTAACCCCAATTACAGCCACTGGGATTGGCAGCAGGCGTGGGAGTTCATCTTCTACGATGAGAACGCGACCGCAACCGACTATACCGCGGTTCTGTCGCCGTGGTATTTCGCGCCGGGACCGGGGTTCATGGTGAGGCGCTCGAACTGGACGACCGACGCCACTTACTGGGGCATCTGGGCGGGGCCCCTGCAGGAAAGCCATCAGAACTGCGAGGTCAACGCGTTCCTGATTTACAAGGCCGGGTGGCTCGCCGGCAACGCCACCATCTGGTCGCATTCAGGCATACTTAACAGCACGCCCAACTGCAATACCTACATGCTTGGAACGTACGGACAGACGCAGCAGACGCCGGACGCGACATGGCCACAGGAAGCGGGCCACGTCGTCAAGCAGGAGAACAACAGCGAATACGGCTTCTTCTCCGGCTGGGGCGCGGCGGCGTACGTTCAGGATCGCTCCCACGGCGGCTTTTCGATCGCAAACGACTTCACGCGCCAGATTGCACACGTCACCGCGGCGGACCTCTTCGTCGTCTATGACCGGATAACGCTCGCGAGCGGTTATACCACGCTTGCCAAGAACTCGCACCTTCACTGCGAGTATTCGCCGACGGTAAATGGCCGGACATATAAGTTCGACAACGGCACGTATCGCCTGTGGGGCCAATCGCTTTTGCCGGGTTCGGGAGTGAGCATTACCAGCGATTCAATCGTCGACGGATCGACTACGAGTTACGAAGTGGTCGTCAGCACCAATAACAGCCAGGCCACCGACTACATGCTCAACGTCCTGCAGCTTGCCCCTGTCGCCCAGGGGTCGGTCACGACGCCCGTGGCGGTGCAGGCGACCTCGGGCAACGCTGAAGGCGCGCAGGTCGGCAACTGGGTGCTCATGTTCGGCAAGACCGACCTTGTGAGCGGAACCGTAAGCTACACACTCTCCAGTGCCTCGACAAGCCACCTCGTGTTCGATCTCAACACGGGCACGAGCTATACGATTACGCGCAAGGACGGTTCGGGCAACACGCTGGGCACGTCGACGGTCGCGACGAACGCCAACGGAACGCTTCGCTTCGATAACCCCGACGGCAACGCGCGGCAGTTTGTCCTCACCGCGGGCGCGCCGGACACGACGCCTCCGTCCGCACCGGGAAACCTCTCCCTCACCGCCGTCAGCAGCTCACAGATAAACGCAAGCTGGACTGCGGCTACCGACAACGTCGGCGTGGCGGGGTACAAAATAACTGTAGACACGCATTCCGATTTCTCGGCGCCGATAGCGGGCTACAACAACAAGGACCTTGGGAATGTTCTTTCGACCTCGGTTACGGGGCTTTCCGCCTCGACGCTCTACTACGTCAAGGTGGTCGCTTACGACGCCGCGCAGAACGTGGGGCCCGGCGCTACAGGAAGCGCAACCACTCAAGCGCCCGCCGCGCTGTCGATATCAACGTCCAGCCTCCCCAACGGAACAGTCTCAACGGCGTACTCGCAAACTCTGACTGCGACCGGCGGTCAGAGTCCCTACACGTGGTCGATCCAGGCTGGGAACCTACCCGCGGGGCTTTCGCTTGCCGGCTCTACAGGAGTCATCAGCGGCATACCGACGGCGACAGGAACGTCCAATTTCACAGTCAAAGCCACCGATTCGCTCAGCGCCACGGCGACAAAGGCGCTGTCAATCGTAGTCAGTGCTGCTCCTCTCAGCATAACGACGTCCAGTCTGCCCAGCGGACAGACAGGCGTTTCCTATTCGCAGACCCTGGCGGCGACAGGAGGCATAACGCCCTACTCCTGGGCGATAGCCTCCGGAAGCCTGCCGGCGGGGCTGTCCCTTGTGGCCGGAACCGGCGCTATAACCGGCACACCGACAACGTCAGGCACGTCCAGCTTTACTGCGAGGGTGACCGACAACGCGTCGACGACGGCGACGAAGGCGCTGTCCATAATCGTCAGCGCAACAGGCGGCACGACTTACTATGTCGCCACAACCGGGCTTGATACCAACCCCGGCAGCTCCAGCCAGCCGTGGCTGACCCTCCAGCATGCCGTAGATTCCATAGCGGCCGGAGACACCGTCATCGTAAGAGACGGGACCTACTACGGCTGCCGCATCGATACCAATTCCGGCACATCCGGCTCACCCAAGACTATCAAGGCCGAGCACCACGCCGGAGCCATTCTCAATCATCCAGGCGCCTCGAATGACCATAACTCCGTTTTCGAGATCGAGGACTCCAACTACTGGGTTGTTGAAGACTTCCGCGTCAACGCGATGACTTCATATGACCACGCGATTGACGCGCGCAACGCCGGCCATATAACCGTGCGCAACTGCGAGGGTCACAGCAGCACCCTGACGGGCATTTTCTCCGGGTTCACGGACTATCTGCTCGTGGAAGGCTGCGAAGCGCACGAGACCACCGAGCACGGCATCTACCCGGGCAACAGCGCCGACTACGGGACCGTTAGGGGCAACATAAGCTGGGGCAACACAGAATGCGGCATCCAGCTCAATGCCGACCTCTCCATGGGCGGCGACGGCACAATGTCCTACTGGACCATCGAGAAGAATACGCTCTACGGCAACGGCATATCGGGAGGGGCGGGAATCAATTTCGACGGCGTCGCCGACTCGAAGATCCTCAACACGCTGCTCTACAACAACGGCCGCAACGGCATAGCCCTCTACGCCATAGACGGCGCCAACGGTTCAACCCGCAACATACTCTACAACGACACGATCTTAAACCCCTCGGGCAGCCTCTGGTGCATAACCATCGCACAGGCAAGTCAAGGCGCGGCCTGCGCGGATAACAAGATCAAGAATTGCATCCTCATGAACGACTCGGCCGCGCGCGGGTCCATCATAGGATACAGCTCGTCGATGGGCTCCGGCTTCCAGAGCGATTACAACGCCGTCATCGACCGATTCAGCGTGGACCAGGATAATGAGACGCTCCTGACCCTCGCGCAGTGGCGGGGTTACGGCTACGACACACATTCGTTCATAACGACGAAGACCGCGCTCTTTGTTGATCCGGCGAATAACGACTATCATCTGAAGGTCGGCTCGCCGGCAATAAACGCCGGCACGACGGTTACCGAGGTGACCGACGACATTGAAGGCACCTCGAGGCCGCAGGGCGGAGCGTATGACGTCGGCTGCTACGAGGCCGCCGGCGGTTCGGCGCTTACAATAACGACTTCGAGCCTGCCTGCAGGGACGGTCGGAACTGCGTATAACCAGACGTTGACCGCTACAGGCGGCACGGCGCCGTACACATGGGCAATTTCCTCCGGCACTTTGCCTTCGGGTCTGTCCCTCAGTACTTCGACAGGCGCGATAACAGGGACCCCTACCGCAGCGGGTACTTCCAACTTCACGGCAAGGGTCACGGACAATGTGGCGGCAACGGCAACCAAGGCTCTGTCGATAGTTGTTAACGCAACAACTCTCTCCATCACAACCTCAAGCCTGCCCAACGGCATGGTCGGTTCGGCATACTCTCAGACCCTCACTGCTACCGGGGGCGTCACGCCCTACACGTGGTCGCTCCAGTCCGGGAGCGTGCCTGCCGGGCTGTCTCTCACTTCCGGCGGCGTCATAAGCGGCACGCCGACGGCAAGCGGCACGTCGAGCTTCACGGCGAAGGTGACGGATAACGCCTCCGCGACCGCTACGAAGGCGCTCTCTATAGTCGTGGATCCATCGGCGCCGGCCGGCGGCGAGTACCACACCGCATCGAGCGACACCGTATCCACCACGACGAGCACCGACTGGCAGACCAAGACCACGCTGACCTTCACCCCGACGGCGTCCGACACATGGCTTGTATTCGCTTTCGCAGAGTACTCCCGAAGCGCCACCGACTACTGGACGGCGGTGCAACTGCAGATAGACGGCGTCACCGAGGGCACTCAATCGATGCGGTCCGACCAGAGCGCGAGCGACTACTATGTGTTTGCGACGACGAAGGTGACAACGCTGAGCGCCGCGTCGCACACCATGACCATAAGCTACGCGACGCAGGGCGCCGCCAGTACAGCGTCCATCCGCAGGGCGAGGATCGTGGCCATCCGCAAGGAGAGCCTTGAGATCTTCAGCAACGCCTATGACGCGGACATCAACCCCGGCAACACGCTTTCCGACATGGTTTCACTGACTTTCACGCCGTCAGCGGCGGGCGATTACCTTCTCATATGGAACGCCGAATCGATGGGCCAGTTCAGCAACAAGACTTATCTCAAGAGCCGCCTCAACGGCGCTAACGTCGACGAGGGGCAGATATACGGAAGGGTCGATTCGTGCTACGACGCGTTCACGAGCTTCGCGGTTGCCACGCTTCCTGCAAGCGCGCAGACGATGACTCTTTCGGCGATGAAGGACGGCACCGGCTCGAATAACGTCCGGCGCTCACGCGTGGCCGCAGTCAGGCTGAGCGGAGGCCGGTTCTCGACCTATGCCTCGACAGCGGACGATACGCAATCGAGCACCGCTTCGACCAGCTTCGTGCAGAAGGTCTCCAAGAACTGGACGAGCGGCCCGCAGGGCAACTGGCTCGTTCTGGGCAGCGCACGCATGAGCGAGACGATCACGTCTCAGCTCTTCGAGGCGCAGACCCAATACAACGACGGCACGGTGCTTGCCAATATCGCCCGCACCAATATGGGCACCGATGAGTGGAAGAACTACGCCTGCATAGCCGTTCAGTCGATAAGCGCCGGCGGCAGGCAGGTTGATACGGACTACAGAAGCGCAAGCGCGTCTTACAGCGCCAACATCAAGTACGCTCACGAAGTGATGCTCCCGCTCGACGGCGGCACTACGCCGCTTTCGATCACGACCTCCAGTCTGCCTGCTGATACCGTGGGGGTTGCATACAACCAGACTCTGGCGGCGACAGGTGGCACGACGCCGTATACGTGGTCTATCCAGTCGGGCAGTTTGCCTGCGGGACTCTCGCTTGTCGCGGGAACCGGGGCCATTACCGGCACGCCGACTGCGGCGGGGACTTCCAACTTCACAGCCAAGGTGACCGATAACGTGGCGGCCACAGCAACTCAGGCGCTCTCTATTGTGATTAACGCCGCAGTATCCATAACCACTTCAAGTCTGCCCGCCGACACGATTAACGTCGGATACAACCAGGCTTTGGCGGCAACCGGCGGCACGGGCTCTCTCACCTGGTCTCTTAACGCCGGCAGCCTCCCGACGGGATTATCTCTTACTTCCGGCGGGGCCATAACGGGCACGCCTACGGCGGCCGGCACCTCCAGCGTCACCGTCAAGGCAACCGACACTGTGACCGCAAGCGCCACGAAGGCCCTCTCCATCGTGGTTAACGCTGCAGTATCTATTACCACATCCAGCCTGCCGGCCGATACGGTTGGTATCGCCTACAACCAGACGATGGCAGCCACGGGCGGTACGGGGGCCTTGACGTGGTCGATTTCCTCAGGTTCTCTGCCCGCAGGGCTTTCTCTCGTTGCGGGAACAGGCGCAATAACGGGCACGCCTACTTCCGCCGGAACCTCTAACTTCACAGCGATGGCCACCGATACATTAGGGGCCAACGGCACCAAGGCCCTCTCTATCGTAGTCAATGCCGCAGTCTCGATAACAACCTCAAGCCTGTCTGCGGATACGGTCAATATCGCCTACAACCAGACCCTCTCCGCTACAGGCGGCACAGGGGCTCTCACCTGGTCGCTTAACGCCGGCAGCCTGCCGACAGGCCTATCCCTTACCTCAGGCGGGTCGATAACGGGTACACCCACAGCGGCGGGCACCTCCAACTTCACGGTTAAGGCCACTGATACACTGACCGCGAGTGCCACCAAGGCTCTCTCGATCGTAGTAAATGCCGCGCCAACGATAACGACATCCAGCCTGCCTGCGGACACGGTTAACATCGCCTACAACCAGACGCTTGCGGCAACGGGCGGCACATCGCCTCTGAGCTGGGCCATTTCCTCGGGAAGCCTGCCGACGGGACTGACGATTGTCGCGGGAACGGGCGCCATTACCGGGACCCCAACTGCAGCAGGGACTTCCAACTTCACCGTGAGGGTGACAGATAACGTAGGGGCAACGGCTACTCAGGCACTCTCCATCGTGGTTAACGCCGCGCCGTCGATTACGACTTCGAGCCTGCCCAACGGCAACGTTGGAGCGGCGTATAATCAGACCATGGCAGCCTCGGGCGGTACGACCCCGCTTACGTGGTCTATCTCTTCGGGGAGTCTGCCGACAGGGCTGTCTCTGGTGGCCGCGAGTGGGGCGATTACTGGCACTCCGACGGCATCAGGCACCTCCAACTTCACGGCAAGGGTGACCGATAACGTAGGGGCAACGGCTACAAAGGCCCTCTCCATCGTGGTTACATCCACTCTGACGATAACAACCTCGAGCCTGCCTGCCACGACGGTAGGGGCAACCTATAATCAGACCCTTGCGGCAACTGGAGGGGTAACGCCCTATACATGGGCAATATCCTCAGGCAGTCTGCCTGCGGGACTCTCCCTTGTGGCGGGTACCGGGGCAATAACCGGCACACCTACAGCCGCCGGCACTTCCAACTTCACTGCAAGGGTGACGGATAACGTCAGCGCCACGGCGACGCAGGCGCTTTCTATCGTTGTGAACGCCGCGGTGACGATTACCACCTCAAGCCTGCCAGCCGACACTGTGGGAATTGCCTACAACCAAACGATGGCTGCCACAGGCGGCACGGGGGCTCTCACATGGTCTATCTCCTCCGGTTCTCTGCCTGCGGGCCTGTCACTTGTTGCGGCATCCGGTGCCATTACGGGCACTCCAACGACGGCCGCCACGTCCAACTTCACGGCGATGGCTACTGACACGGTAGGGGCTACGGGTAGCAAGGCCCTTTCCATCGTGGTCAACGCCGCGGTAAGCATCACGACCTCAAGCCTGCCTGCCGACACGATCAATATCGCGTACAGCCAGACTCTGGCCGCGACCGGCGGAACAGGCGCTCTTACGTGGTCTCTTAACGCCGGCAGCCTGCCGACGGGGTTGTCTCTCACCTCCGGCGGCGTAATCAGCGGTACGCCGACGGCGACGGGGACCTCCAACTTCACGGTCAAGGCAACCGACACGTTAACCGCCAGCGCCACGAAGGCGCTTTCCATCGTGGTTAACGCCGCGCCTTCGATAACTACCTCCAGCCTGCCCACGACGACGGTAGGCGCAAGCTACAATCAGACCCTGGCGGCAACCGGCGGGACGACGCCCTACACGTGGGCAATCTCTTCGGGAAGCCTGCCTGCGGGACTCTCCATTGTAGCCGGTACCGGGGCTATTACGGGTACGCCGACAGCGTCAGGAACATCGAGCTTCACAGCAAGAGTAACGGATAACGTGGGCTCCACGGCCACAAAGGCCCTTTCCATCGTGGTTAACGCGGCTGTGACCATCACAACCGCAAGCCTGCCCGCCGATACGATAAACATCGCCTACAACCAGACGCTCGCCGCCACCGGCGGTACGGGCGCTTTGACCTGGTCGATCCAGTCGGGCTCTCTGCCGACTGGGCTGTCGCTTAACGCCTCGACAGGGGCCATTACCGGTACGCCCACTGCGGCTGGCACTTCCAACTTCACCGCCAAGGCAACAGATACGGTGAGTGCGTCAGCAACGAAGGCGCTCAGTATTGTGATTAACGCCGCGCCTTCGATTACGACATCGAGCCTGCCTGCGGGCGCCATCGGAACGGCCTACAACCAGACGCTGGTCGCAACAGGCGGCACGGCACCCCTGACTTGGGCGATTGCTTCGGGCAATCTGCCTGCGGGGCTCACTCTCGTGGCTTCTACCGGCGCGATCACGGGCACGCCGACAGCAAGCGGCACGTCGAGCTTCACGGCGAGGGTCACAGATAACGTCTCCGCGACGGCAACCAAGGCCCTCTCCATCGCCATAACCGCCGGAGGCCCCTACACTTACTACGTCTCGACGACGGGCAGCGACACGACCGGCGACGGCTCATCGGGCAACCCCTGGGCCACCATCCAGAAAGGCGTCGACACAATCGCCAACGGCGACACGATCATTGTGACCAACGGCAACTACGCCGGCTTCCGAGTGAGATACTCGGGCGCTTCAGGCGCGGTCAAGACGGTTAAGGCACAAAACGCTCTCGGCGCCGTGATCACTTCCGCCGGGACGCTCTGCACGACGCCGAGCTTCATCGAAGTGAAGAACGACACTCCGGCAAGTGGCGAATCCTACTGGGTGGTTGACGGCTTCGAGACGACCGGCAGCGCCAACTACGGCGTGGAGATGCAGTACGGCGACCACGTCACTATCAAGAACACAAAGGTTCACAACAGCGCGCTCGCGTGCCTGTCGATGCAGCATTCAAACTACTGCACGCTCAATAGCGACGAGGTATACAGCCCGACGAGCGGCTCAGGCTTCTTCATGGGCAACTCGGGCGACAACAACACAGTTGTCAACTGCAGCGCCCACAACTGCCCCTCGAACGGCTTGTTCGTAACGAGCGACGACGCGGTCGGAGACATGACCTGCTCCGGCTGGACCTTCGAGAAGAACACGTCCTACAGCAACGCAAAAGCGATGTCGGCCGACGGTATGACGGGCTCAATGATCCGCAACAACCTCGGCTATGGGCAGAACAAGGGGCTCTTCCTGATGGGGTTTGAGTCAGCGACCACGTCGAACAACAACCGGATCCTCAACAACACGTTCGTGTGCACGGCGGGCGGGACATTCTGCTTCTATATCCACAAGTACACCGCCGGGCTGCCTGAGGGGACGAACAACAACGTTCTCAACAACGTCCTCTACAACTACGATACGACCTCTACTCGCGGGAGTATATGCATCGACACCGCCGCGGAGACCGGCTTCCAGTCGGACTACAATGTCGTGATGAACTACTTCGGCCTGGATGACGGCGCTACGATGGACACGCTGGCTCAGTGGCGCGCGCTCGGATTTGACACGCACTCCATCCAAGCGGCGGACACGGCGCTCTTCGTGAACCCCGGGTCCAACGATTACCATCTCAAGACCGGGTCGCCTGCGATCAACGCCGGCACGACTCTGGCCGATTGCACGGATGACAAGGAAGGCGTGTCCCGTCCGCAGGGCGGCGCATACGACATCGGCTGCTACGAGGTAGTGCCGGGGGCGGAGCCGGCATATCAGTTCGCCGCGAGCGACAGCGAAGCCACAACGACGTCGACGAACTACACCAACAAGGCCGCGCTCTCATTCACGCCGGGCGTGTCCGACACGTGGGTGATCATGGGCTTTGCTGAGCTCAAGAACTCGAGCACCAGCCGCTCTACCTCCGCGCAGATCACCATTGACGGCGCTGTTGCCCAGGATACGATGCTTGCGCCCAAGAACAACACCGATTACCAGTCGTTTACCGGCATGAAGGTGGTAACGCTCTCGGCGGCCGCGCACACGATCAACATCGACTACAAGACCAGCAACACCAGCGGCACGGCCTATATCCGTTACGCCAGGATCGTAGCCATCCGCCAGGCGTCGCTGCTGGTGAACTCTGCCGACGAGGGCGATACCGGCCACGACGTGACAACCACCATGACCGACTACGTGACGACGAGCTTCACTCCAGCCACGGCCGGGGATTACCTCCTCATCTGGAGCACGGCCATGAACGGCAACACCACGAGTTACAACACGAATATCGAGGCGAGGCTCAACGGAACGGCTCAGGATACTTGTTCTGTGAGAAACAGCACCACCACGAACTACGTGACGTTCCTGAGCGTGCAGATGGCTAACCTTGCGGCGAGCGCCCAGACGATCTCTCTGGCCGCTGCCAAGGACAGCGGTTCTTCCGCGACGCATCATGTGAAGCGGTCAAGGGTTACGGCTATCAGGCTTTCCGGCAGCAGGTTTGCGGGCTACCAGAGCAATGCTGCCAACACTGAGAGCACAACTACCTCGACGACGTTCCAGAACAAGCTCACACAGTCCTGGACGCCTGCCGCGGCGGGTAACTGGCTGGTGCTGACGAGTTTCCGCATGACCAACTCCTCGACGAGCTACTCGACCGAGGGACAGGTTACGGTGGATGACTCAACGACGTCGGCACAGCCCTTGAAGCGCATCCAGGCGACGACGGATTACCTGCCGATGGGGTCAGTTGACGTGAGGAATCTCACGGCAGCGGCGCATCATATGGACGTTAACTACAGAAGCGCCAGCACCAGCGGCACGGCCAAGATCAAGTATGTGAGGTTTGTGGGTCTGCCGCTGTAAGATGATTCGAACGCACAGAGGTGCGTGGGGACGCTTCGAGCCCGTCCCGGCGCGTTGGCCGGGACGGACTCGGATTTGGCTCAGGGATTGTTATTCCCGGCAACACGGCGACGCGTTGGCAGCGTTGTCCGATTGGCTTTCGTTCTACCTTCGGTCTCTAAACCTTCAGTTCTCAGGTTGGTTCCTTGACGGGGAGGTACCATGATGAAGAAGCTGACTGTGGTTGGGATGGCCCTTGCAGTGCTTTTCACCGCTATTGCCCCTGCGCAGGCGACCCCCCTGCCGCATCCGAGGATCTGGATCAATTCCGCGATCCTCACGCGCATGCAGACGGCGCGGACCAATAACACCGCAGAGTGGCAGACGCTCCAGAATTACTGCGACTCGCACCTGGGCCAGAACATGCAGGGCGGTTACAACTTCCTCGACTGGTACGCGGCCGTGATGAACTACAGCCTCGCATACCGGGTAAGCGGCAACGCCTCCTACGGCAGCGAAGGCGTCAAGTACCTCACTGCCCTTCTGCGCGACAAGACCAATGTCGGCGACGGCCTTGGCGGCGCGACGGCCATAACAACCGATTCGGGCTACGTCGCCAGATCTCTCGGCACGGGCGTTGCCGTCGGCCGCGACTGGCTCGACGGCGCCTCCGGCCTGACCTCGTCCCTCATCAATGAATGCGCGGCCCGCCTCAACGACTGGATCACCTGGTACAACGCCAACGGCTACTCCCGTACGGATCCGACGGACAACTACTACTCCGGCTACTTCACCATGGTCTACACCGCGTCCATCGGTCTTGAGGGCGACCCGAACTACCAGTCCGCCTGGCAGACCCAGGCTGAGAGCATGTGGACGACCGTCGTCGGCTTCATGAACGGCCAGGGTTACAAGGCCGACTGGCTCGAAGGCTGGAATTACGGCCCCTGGTCGGTCCGCGAGTACATCGGCTACCCCTTTGCCCTGGAGACGGGCACCACGCGCGACAACCACTGGAGCCAGACCACATGGGCCGCCGACCTCGTCACGGCCCACATTCATATGCTGTACCCTTCACGCGCGATGTTCGAGGACAACGGCTCGTGGTCAGGCAACTATAAGGGCGATCCGAGATCGGCCGTGTGCCTCATGTGCTCGATTATGAGCCCGAACAATGCCACCACAAAGGGCCTGGCCGTGTGGTTCGCACATCACCTCGCGTGGAACACGGGCAGCTCCGTCTCTGAGTGGGAGGGGCTTCTCTACACCGATTCGTCCGTAACCGAAGTCGCGCCGACGGTCAGCAATATGGGCGGCCTGGCCTACCTCATGTACGGCCACTCGGTCTCGCGCTCGGCCGACTGGACCAATCTCAACGCGACATATGTCGACGCTGTAGGACGACCGATTGACGGCGAAGGCGACCTCAACGTCGGCGAGGTCAAGATCGGCTCGCGGGGGCATATCCTCCTCATCGACGGCCGCACCTATGAGTACGGTTCCGACCTCGGCAATGTCCCCGACATCGCCGGCAGCCACCTCTATGCGCCTCTCCAGGAGTGGTGGCATGACGCGGTGACGTTCAACATGGACAACGTCGACGCAGCCTACACCTACTCCAGGATCAGCAACATCAACACCTGCTACGACGGCGTGAACAGCGAGAACCCCGATACGTCGTACTTCCGCCGCGATGTAGCTTTCCTCCGGCCCGACTTCATTGCGGTCTTCGATAACATAGTCACCGCTTCGACATCCAATACCATCACCGAGAAATGGTACACGGCAGGCCAGCCGACGATTAACGGCGCCACGGCGAGCATCACGCTCGGGAGCGCGAAACTCTTCACGAATACGGTAGACCCGGCTGCATCGGTTACGAGCGCAGCCAACACGGGAAGCAGAACGCCGGCCTATAACCCGAACGAAAGTTTCAGCGGCGTCTACAAACTGCTCATAAGCCCATCGGCTCCTTCAACCTCCAATAACATCCTGCAGCTATTCGAGACCGCGGACTCAACTCAAGGATCCATGACAGCTTACGACAAGCTTACGCCGACCGGCTTTTTGGGCGCCAGCATCAAGCATGCGGCCAATCCGAGAGTCGTCCTCTTCGCAACGGCCCAGAATCCCGCGGCGACGAGCTGCAGTTTCAACTTCATGCCCGTTGCCTCCCCCACCAAGGTGCTCATAATCGGCATGCAGGCATCTACCAATTTCTCAGTGACCGTCACTGACGGCGGCGGCGGTTCGAAGAACGTAACGGTAGCCACCGGCAGCGGTTACACGTCCACGGCCAACGGCGCGCTCTCATTCGACGTTACAACCGGCCCCTCGCCGCTTCAGATCACAACCACGAGCCTGCCGGCTGACACGCTTGGAATCGCCTACAACCAGACGCTCCAGGCCACCGGCGGTACCACGCCTTACACGTGGGCAATCAGTTCCGGCAGCCTTCCTTCGGGGCTTTCGATTGTTGCCTCGACGGGCGCTATCACCGGTACGCCGACGGCATCTGGAACGTCCAGTTTCACGGCGAGAGTGACGGATAACGTCAGCGCGACTGCTACACAAGCGCTTTCCATCGTGGTCAACGCCGCGGTGACGATCACCACTTCGAGCCTCCCCAACGGCGCTGTGGGGACTTCTTACAGCCAGACGATGGCGGCTACCGGCGGCACCGGAGCGCTTACGTGGTCGCTCCAGAGCGGCAGCCTCCCAGTGGGGCTTTCCCTGGTCGCGGGAACCGGCGCAATAACCGGAACCCCCACGGCGTCAGGCACTTCCAACTTCACCGCCAGGGCGACTGATACTTTGGGCGCCACCGGCACCAAGGCGCTTTCGATCATCGTCACCGCAGGCGCGCTCACCATCACAACTTCCTCGTTACCCGCCGACACCGTGGGAATAGCGTACAATCAGACGCTTACAGCCGCCGGCGGCTCGACCCCGTACACGTGGGCGGTGCTCTCTGGCTCCCTGCCGACGGGGCTGTCTCTAAATACTTCGACCGGTGCGATTACGGGTACCCCCAGCGCGGCGGGCACCTCGAATTTCACCGCGCGGGTGACCGATAACGTTTCGGCGACGGCCACAAAGGCGCTTTCCATCGTCGTCAACGCCGCGCCGAGCATCACAACCTCAAGCCTGCCGGGAGGCATGGTCGGCACCTCATACAGCCAGACCCTCTCCGCCACCGGCGGGACGACCCCGCTGACGTGGTCGCTCCTGGCGGGGAGCCTGCCGTCGGGACTGTCGCTTGTTGCTTCCACGGGAGCAATCACCGGCACGCCAAGCGCTTCCGGCACCTCCAGCTTCACGGCGAAGGTGACCGATAGCGTCACCGCTTCAGCCACAAAGGCGCTTTCGATCGCGATCAGCGCCGCCCCCAGCGACCCGACGTACCAGCAGGCGGCAAGCGACAGCGAGACCTCCACGACGAGCACCACGTGGCAGAACAAGACTACTCTTGCCTTTACGCCGGCCGTGTCCGACACGTGGCTCATCCTTGCGTTCGGCGAGTACAAGGGCAGCAGCGCTTCTTATGCATCAAGCGTGAGGCTGACGGTGGACGGCGCGGAGGAAGGCCTCAACAACATGATGGTCCAGAACGCCAACGAGTATTACAGCTTCGCCGTATCGAAGGTGACAACCTTAGGCGCCGCGTCGCATACGCTTGCGATCGATTACTGCTCGTCGAACGCAGCCCAGACGACCTATCTGCGCCGCGCGAGGATAGTGGCAATACGCAAGGCGACACTGGATATGTACTCCAACGCCGCCGATTCGGACGTGGGGCTGACCAACACTACCGTCGATTACGTTACCGCCACGTTTGCACCAGCAACCGCGGGCGACTACCTGATGATCTTCACCGCCGAATCGATGGGCCAGTGGGGCTCAAGAACGTTCATCGATGCCAAGCTGAACGGCAACGTGCTCGACGAGGGGCAGCTCTGCTCGCGAGCGGATGTGAACTACGACTCTTTCGCGAGTTTCTGCGTGGCAACGCTGCCGGCAAGCTCACAGACGATTGCGCTTTCAGCGTATAAGGAGGGGGCCGGATGGCAGAATATCCGCCGGTGCCGCGTGGCGGCCATAAGGCTCAGCGGCGACCGGTTCGCCAATTACTCCTCGGCGGTCGACGACACTCAGACCGGCACGACCTCGACCACTTTCGTCGAGAAACTCACGAAAACCTGGAGCTCAGGGTCCACGGGCAACTGGCTGTTGCTGGCGAGCGCGAGACTCCAGGGCACCGGCGGACAGACCGCCGAGATGCAGGTGCAGTACAACAATTCGACTACACTCGCGCAGCCCATGCGGACATTCCAGGCCGGCAACGAGTGGAGAAACGAGAACGCGGTAGCGGTCCAGAACATCGTTGCGGGCGGTCGCCAGCAGGATATTGACTATCGGACGGCCAATGCATCCTACACGGTCAGCATCAAGTATGCGCACCAGGTGATGTTGCCGCTCGACACGACGCTGTCGCCGCTGTCCATTACGACGACGAGCCTGCCGGCGGATACCGTGGGCGTAGCCTATAACCAAACCCTCTCCGCCACGGGAGGTCAGACGCCATACACGTGGTCTATCGCTTCCGGAAGCCTGCCGGCGGGAATATCACTCGTGGGAGCCACGGGAGTGATAAGCGGGACGCCAAGCGCATCCGGAACATCTAATCTCACCATTCAGGTGACGGATTCACAAGGCACGCCCGCCACAGCGACGCAAGCGCTGTCGATAGTGGTTAACGCGCCGGTGAGCATCAGCACAGCCAGCCTGCCGGCTGATACCGTGGGCGTAGCTTACAACCAGACCCTTGCTGCCACGGGTGGTACAGGCGCTCTTGCCTGGTCGATCTCTTCGGGCAGCTTGCCTGCGGGACTCTCCATTGTCGCCGGCACCGGGGCCATCACCGGAACGCCCACGACGGCGGGGACCTCGAACTTCACCGCGATGGCGACGGATACCGTCGGAGCAAATGGCACCAAGGCCTTTTCCATCGTAATCAACGCCGCGATTTCCATTACCACGTCGAGTCTGCCGGCTGATACGGTCAATATCGCCTACAATCAGACATTGGCCGCTACAGGCGGCACGGGCGCTCTCACGTGGTCACTCAACGCCGGAAGCCTGCCGACGGGTCTGACGCTTACCTCGGGCGGATCGATAACGGGCACACCGACGGCTGCGGGGACATCCAGCTTCACGGTAAGGGCGGCGGATACGGTGAACGCTTCCGCGACGAAGGCGCTATCGATCGTCATAGACGCCGCTGTGAGCATTACGACGGCAAGCCTGCCGGTTGATACGGTTGGCGTCGCATACAGTCAGACTCTTGCCGCCACGGGCGGGACAGGCTCTCTTACCTGGTCTATCAGTTCGGGCAGCCTGCCTGCGGGGTTATCCATTGTGGCCGCCACGGGCGCCATTACGGGCACGCCGACGGCATCGGGGACTTCGAGCTTCACGGCGAGGGCTACGGATACGGTAGGTGCAACGGGCACCAAGGCGCTTTCCATTGTCGTTAACGCCGCGCCGTCGATTACGACTTCGAGCCTGCCCGGCGGCAGTGTAGGGGTTGCATATAATCAGACTATGGCAGCCACGGGTGGTACTACTCCTCTGGCGTGGTCGATCTCCCCCGGAAGCCTGCCTGCGGGATTGTCGCTTGTCGCTTCCACTGGAGCGATTACGGGCACGCCCACGGCGAGTGGCACCTCCAACTTCACGGCAAGGGTAACGGACACCGTCGGCGCCACTGCCACGAAGGCCTTGTCCATCGTGATCGTCTCCGGGCTCACCATAACCACCTCCAGCCTGCCCGCGGATACGGTAGGGGCGGCATACAACCAGACGCTTACCGCCTCCGGCGGGACGAGCCCCTACTCATGGTCGATCTCTGGTGGAAGCCTGCCCGCGGGGCTTTCAATTGTAGCCTCAACGGGGGCGATAACCGGCACGCCTACGACCGCCGGCACGTCGAACTTCACCGCGATGGTGACGGACAACGTTTCCGCAACGGCGACGAAGGCGCTGTCGATTGTTATCAACCCCGCGATTACGATAACGACATCGAGCCTGCCTGCCGACACGGTAGGCATCGCCTACAACCAGACACTCGCCGCAACAGGCGGCACGGGCGCTCTTACATGGTCCATCTCCTCAGGCAGCCTGCCCGCCGGGTTATCTCTTGACGCGGCAAGCGGCGCGATCACGGGCACGCCTACGGCATCTGGAGCATCAAACTTCACGGCGCGTGCAACGGACACGGTGAGCGCTACTGCAACCAAGGCGCTCTCCATTGTGGTTAACGCGGCGATAACGGTCACAACTGCAAGCCTGCCCCCTGATACGGTAGGCATAGCGTATAACCAGACGCTCTACGCTACCGGCGGCACAGGCGTACTGACGTGGTCCATCTCGAGCGGGTTGCTACCTGCCGGCCTCTCACTAAGTGCTTCAACCGGGGCCATTACAGGCACGCCGACGGCATCGGGGACTTCGAGCTTCACGGCGAGGGCTACGGACACCCTGGGCGCTACAGGGACGAAGGCGTTGTCCATTGTGGTCAACGCGGTACCTTCAATCACGACTTCCAGCCTGCCTGACGGGACCGTCGGAACCGCATATAGCCAGACTCTCTCAGCCACCGGCGGCACCGGCGCTCTCACTTGGTCTCTTAACGCCGGAAGCCTGCCTGCGGGCCTGTCACTTACTTCCGGCGGTTCGATAACGGGCACGCCGACGGCGTCGGGGACCTCCAGCTTTACAGGCAAGGTGACAGACGCCGTGACGGCGTCGGCGACAAAGGCGCTGTCGATTATCGTCAGCGGAACGGCAGGCGACCCGCTCTATCAGCAGGCCGCAAGTGACACGCAGTCGACCACGACGAGTACCGCTTTCCAGAACAAGGTATCGCTGCAGTTCACGCCTACCACGGCAGACACTTATCTCATCCTCGGGTTCGCCGAATACACGAGCGACAGCATCAGCTATACAACGTCCGTGCGGTTAACCGTGGACGGTACCGTCGAAGGCCTGTCAACCATGATGGTCAAGGCCACGACCGAATACTATGCCTTCACGGCGTCGAAGGCCGCTTCCCTGAGCGCGGCAACGCACACGATCAACATCGACTATGCCAGCGGCGATGCTTCGATGACTTCGTACATCCGCCGGGCGAGGATTGTCGCAATTCGCAAGGCGTCGCTCGAGATGTACTCCAACTCCGCCGACACCGAGGTCGGCACGACTAACTCATCGGTAGACTACTGCACCGTGAACTTCACGCCCGCAACGGCCGGCGACTATCTCCTCATCTGGACCGCCGAATCAATGGGACAGTGGAGCTGGAGGACATTCATCGACGCCAAGCTGAACGGCGCTATCCTTGACGAGGGGCAGCTCTGTTCGAAGGCGGATGTGAACTATGACTCGTTCGCGAGCTTCGCGGTCGCGACGCTGCCGGCCAGCTCGCAGACGGTAGTCCTTGCCGCGTACAAGGAGGGGCAGGGATTCCAGAACATCCGCCGGTGCCGCGTGACCGCGATAAGGCTCTCCGACAGCAGGTTGTCCGCATACGCGTATTCGGCGGATGACACATCCACGGGCACGACCTCCACGACGTTCGTGCAAAAACTCTCGAAGACATGGACGTCGGGATCGACGGGCAACTGGCTGCTCCTCGGCAGCGGTCGCCTCAATCCCACAGGTACGGCGATGGCCGACATGCAGGCGCAGTACAACGACACAACCACGCTGGCGTCGATCATGCGTTCGGGGCAGGCGGCCAACGAGTGGAAGAACTTCAGCTACTTCGCGGTGCAGAACATCACCGGCGGCACCCGTCAGCAGGATACGGATTACAGGTCGGACGCCGCCGGGTCGACGACGAACATAATGTACACGCATGAAGTGATGCTGCCTCTCGACGAGGGCGGCGTCTCGGGGCCGACGATCACGACCGCATCGCTTCCCAATGGGCAGGTCGCCTCAGCGTACAACCAGACGCTCGCGGCGACGGGCGGTACTACGCCTTACACGTGGTCAGTCCAGACGGGAAGCCTGCCGGCCGGGTTGTCGCTGAGCGCCTCGACGGGGGCCATTACGGGTACGCCTACGACGTCCGGGACTTCCAACTTCACGGCGTTGGTTACCGACTCGCTGAGCGCCAGCGCAACGAAGGCGCTGTCCATCATCGTCGATCCTGCTCCTGCAACCTACCAGTTCGCCGCGAGCGACAGCGAAGCCACAACGACGTCGACGAACTACACGAATAAGGCCACACTTTCATTCACGCCGGGCGTATCCGACACTTGGGTGGTCATGGGCTTTGCTGAGCTTAAGAACTCAAGCACAAGCCGCCTGACATCCGCTCAGCTGACGATAGACGGCGGCGTGACACAGGATACAACCCTTGCGCCCAAGAACAACACCGACTATCAGTCCTTTGTGGGAATGAAGGTTGTGACGCTCTCAGCGGCGGCTCACACGATCAACATCGATTACAAGACAAGCGCCTCGGCCGGCACGGCCTACATCCGTCGCGCGAGGATCGTGGCCATCCGCCAGGCGTCGCTGCTTATCAGTTCCGCCGATGAGGGAGATACCGGCCACGACGTGACAACCACGATGACGGACTATGTAACGACGAGCTTTACACCCGCCACGGCCGGGGATTATCTCCTCATCTGGAGCACAGCCATGAATGGTAACACTACAAGCTACGCCACGAATATCGAAGCGAGGCTCAACGGCACCGCTCAGGACACCTGCTCGGTAAGAAACAACAATACCTCGAACTATGTGACGTTCCTGAGCGTGCAGATGGCTAACCTTGCCGCAAGCTCCCAGACTATCTCTCTGGCCGCTGCCAAGGACAGCGGTTCTTCCGCGACGCATCATGTGAAGCGGTCAAGGGTTACGGCTATCAGGCTTTCCGGCAGCAGGTTTGCGGGCTACCAGAGCAATGCCGCCAACACTGAGAGCACAACTACCTCGACGACGTTCCAGAACAAGCTCACACAGTCCTGGACGCCTGCCGCGGCGGGTAACTGGCTGGTGCTGACGAGTTTCCGCATGACCAACTCCTCGACGAGCTACTCGACCGAGGGACAGGTTACGGTGGATGACTCAACGACGTCGGCACAGCCCTTGAAGCGCATCCAGGCGACGACGGATTACCTGCCGATGGGGTCAGTTGACGTGAGGAATCTCACGGCAGCGGCTCATCACATGGACGTCAACTACAGAAGCGCGAGTACCAGCGGCACGGCCAAGATCAAGTACGTGAGGTTTATGGGCCTGCCGCTGTAACAGGTGCATAGGCGCGCGGTAAGCGCCCGGGCCCGCAGGGAGAACCTGCGGGCCCGGTTTCATTCTGGCCAGCCCGTGAAGGCGCGCCGTTGCTGGATGCTATTGTATACGCCCCTTCTCAAGTACCACTTCATGGGGCATCTGTCCGTCAAACAACGCCCTGCCTCTCTCATCTATGATGAGATGCGTCTCCGGCCTGGGACCTCGCGCAAAAGAGACTCTTACCCCGCGCTGGTACGGCAATGCCACAGAGATAGCAATATGCGCCCCGCCGTCGTCTTCACGAGTCACTTCCGGCACAGCTTTTGAGTCCCTGTCCGTCAGCAGAATGACGTTGAGGAAATAATCCTCTTCGGAAGGCACGAGGGGCGACTGCTCGACTCGCCAGGCGCCCGGCAACTCCCCATAGTTGAGCGGAGTCTTGCGAACTCCCGCAGCCCTCATGCCGCATGCGTAGTGTCTGTCGCCGACGAGGAATTCCTTCCCGACGCCGCCGACCTTGGCGACTGTCCTCTGTTCAGGGAGGACCGGCGCGCAGACGAGGCGTCCGCCTGCATTCTTGATCTCAAATGGGCCGATGCCGTGGAGACGAGGCTCAGTTATCGAATGCAGCAACCATGTCTTGGAGTATGCAGGACTGGTGGAAATGACCCTGTCGAACACCACAACGAGATCAGGCTGAACGTAGAGGAACTGGCGGACAAAACTCTCGAGCTTCTGTCTGCCGTAGGATCCGGTTGCATCCCCGCAGGCGTACGTGAAGAGGTTGTTGCCGGTGTAGGCAAGCATCTTCCCGGTGTCCCAGCGGCCCGCAGATCTGACCCAGTCATGGCACATGCGGTTCTCGCTAAGAAGAAACTCCTTCATGTCATAGTTCTCAGGCTCGTTACGCACGCCGTCGACGTACAGCATCTCTTTCTGTCCGCCGTCGTTGGCCACGCCCATGGACATTTCCTCGTCGAACTCGTACACAAGAATCGTGTTATGGGCGATCGACCGCCTGTAGTAGTTGAAGAACTGCGACTTGGCAATCGTCGCGGGGGAACGCTCCAATCCCCAATCGTCGTCATATCGGCCCGAATCGATAGCCAGTTCGCCCTTGAAGTAGATCTCGAAGTGGTTGTTGTCGTAGTGGGTCTCCCCGCCGAAGTACTTTCCGCACCGGAAAGTAACCCAGGAAACGGGCGGCTCCTTGCCGTTTTCCTGCCAGCCCCAGCCCGAGCGGGCAGTTACGAGGCCGTGGCCCCGGAATATTCTCGACCGCGGAATGTCGTCGAGCGGACGCTCGGGGATAGAGGAGTCGTACCACAACGCATCCTGCCACGCCAGCGGTTTGTTCAGCGAGAACGTTTTCACCTTGCAGTGGTTCAGGACGTATTGCGCGTAAGGGTCGCGGTATTGGGCGGCAGTCAGAAGGAGCGTTTCACGATCGCGATCGTTGAGATATGGATGGTCGTTGTCGCCCCCCGGGTAGACGAGCCCGTTCGGTTTGGAGCAGTGGATGATGTACTGGGCGGTGTTCCCGAGATGGACCGAATCCTTCATGAGGTCATCGCCGGTCGCGGTCTTTATGGCCCAGAAGAGGCTGAGCGCGCACCCTGCGGCGGAGCGCTTCAGGTCGAAACCTTCGGCCCACTCGCCGTCGGGAAATACGTCGTCGAAAACGCGCATGGCGTCCCGGTAACGATCCTTGAGAAACCCGAGAAACCTCTCAGCAAATGGATCGCTCGCGTCGAGGGCAAGTGCGCACAGTCCGAGATCGAGCGCCTCCCGATGAAGCGTGTGCCGGAACGAGCGCCAGACGTCGCTCATAAGAATGCGCCTGAGGCCTTCGCGCGTCAGTAGCGCGCGCACCTTGGCTCTGTCTTCGTCCGACAGGGCAGGATAGCCCCAGTCGTAGCACACGGCGACTGTCCTTGTGTGTATCCAGCCGCCCTTCTCGGCGTACCAGATCGCCTGGGACATTGCATTTCGAGCGCTTTCCTCGTCGCCGGTAAGCACATAGGAGAGCGCGAGAGCGGTAGGGCTCGTGCCCAGAGACTTCCTTATTTCAGCGGGGCTCATGCCCTTCGTCTTGCCTCGAAGGAGCGCAAGACGCTCTTCATCGAGCCATATCCTCGGCCGTCTGTCTTGAACGCGCCAGTTCCACATAGCAGGCCCATAAGGGCGCGCCCTGCGGATATCAGGACAAGGAACACCGGCACGGCCGAGCCAGGGCGCAGCAACCGGCCGTCCCGGAGACGCTTTAAGCGCCATAAGGTTACCGCGGCGCAACGTGCAGGGCAATAGACCCCGCCCGTCTTTCGGGGTTTCACGCGCAGAGCGACCCCCAAAATAATCCGTTTTTCATTTGACTTCCCTTGGCCGGCGATGATTAAATACCAGCCACATTCATCTGCCGGGGCAGTCTTAGAGAATCACCTTGAGCCGGTCAACAGCGTGGAGGCGGTCAGACGGGCTGAGAGGAGGTGATTGTCTTCCGGCGTACATGCCACCGTACCCCGCCCATGTTCCTGTTGCAGCATTGTGCATTGGCAGTCAGCGGTATGTGACTATTTTCTGTTGTAGCATTGGCCAATTAGGAGATAGTGACATGACAATGGGTCGGACACACCGCGCCCGGAGAAACCGGGCCGGATTGTTGCTTGCCGGCATCGCCTGCATCTTCCTCCTCTCCCCTTCCATTGCGCGCGCGGCGAACTCGCCCACGGGCAGAAACCCGAAAGTCCAGTGGACTCCCCAGCGCCAGGACGTCTGGAACCAGATGGTTGCGGAGAATCACCAGTGGTGGCAGGACGTGAAGAGTTGGGCCGACGCCACGGGGACGCCCAATGAGCGCTACGCAGACAACGGGCGTTACGCGACCATAGCCTATCAATGGACCGGCGATGTCACCTACGCGCGCAAGGCGTGGGACAGGATACAGCCGGCGCTCCAAAGCATGCTGCCCTGGTGGCAGAGCCGTAACGGCACGCGCGATGAGTTCATCCAGTGGGTGTGGATGTACGATTGGCTGTACCCGGCGCTGTCCCAATCCGAGCGCGATTACTTCATATCGTACCTCAATCATCTCGGCGACCTCTGCCTCGACAGGGTGCCGGGCACTTCGTGGGGGACGAGGCCGGGCGACTCTGACGAGTGCACGGGGCAGTACTTCGGCCTGGCTCTTCTGGATATAGCAACAGCGCCGGATAATCCGCGAGCGGGGACGTTCCTCAATAACACCGTTCTCTCGAGCGGAGTACCGGTGGGCGGACTCGACGCCACTGCGGTCGATATGTCCACGCTGCGCAACTCCATCTCGTATTTCATCCAGAAGGCCGCCGGCGGCGACTGGATCGAAAGCTGCGAATACAACATGGGGACAGTTGAGTACCTCATGTCCGGCGTTGACGGGCTTTATACCGCTACAGGGACGGAGCATTTCCCGGAGGTCCGGGCGTGGCTGCCGCAACTGGCGTTCCACGAGATAGCCAAGACGTCATCGAACTTCATCGTCAACCAACAGTACTTTCAGTGGGGAGACGTAGAGCGGCCCCACTATATCTACACCAACGAATTCATCACAACTCTCGGTATGGTGGAGGCCATGCTGCGGCCGGATACGACGATCGCGCCGTACGCCAAACAATTCTGCAACGAGTTCAGGACCCAGGTGGGAACGAGCGGCGGCAGGCCTGACCCGCGGTTCTACGTCGTGTGCAGCCCCTATACCTCCACGGCGGACTGGCGCAACGTGCTGGCCAAGTCCCTTGCGTGCACCGGGCAAGGAACCGTACAGGTTAGAGACGGCTGGGACGCGCCGGCGTCGCTATTCTGCGCTCACATGCCTAACCTGACCGGGGTCGACCATGAGGTGGCCTATATGGGCGACGTCCAACTCCTGCGCAAACAGGAGTGGGCGCTAACGCACTGTCTCACGTACGGCGCCCCCATCGGCGTGAATCATAACACAATGCAGGTGTGCGGCCTGCAGGCATCGGCCGAGTTGAGGCGTATGGCCGCTTACGAAGTAGGCGCCTCAAACGAATACACGTACACCGCCGGTGTGACGGGCGGACAATACGTTTACAACGGTTATTACGACCCGCCGCCAATCTTTATGGATGAATGGACGAGGGAACTCCTCTACCTTCCGTCGACGAACAGGCTGTCTGATACGATCGTAATCTTCGACCGCGTGAGCGCGCGCGATCCGCGGGACCTCCCGAAATTCGACAGGTACTACCAGCCGGAACGGGACGCCGTCACCGCAGCCGACGGCAAGAAGGAGTGGTACATCCACATGCCGGTGTCCCCTACCGTCAACTCCGGAAGCATATCGTGGCAGACGGCCGGCGGACAGAACGTCCGCGTGGATACCCTGCTGCCCTCCAGCAACACGAAAGAGATCATGAATGAGGCGGTCGTTGGAGTGCCCGGCACCCACGACCCCAGCGAGGAGAAATGGCACGTCAGGATGACGCCGACCACGAAACAGGAATGGGACACATTCCTCAACGTCTTCCAGGCGTATGACGGCTCGAACGTGGCAACCGTGACCCTCATACAGGCGTCCGCGGGCGAAGCCCAGGGCATGCTCATGACCAACAGGGCCGGGGGCGACGTGCTCGCGATGTTCAACTCGCATTGGGCCGGTCGTCTGACGGGAACGCCCTATGACGGAACGAACGCCGCCGCCCTCAATGTGGCGCGCCTCTTCCAAACAGGCTACACCTTCAGTTGGACGTGCTCTACCAGTCCGACCAGCCTCTACCTCATGGACCTCGATCCGAACAGTGCGTGGTACTATAAGCTCAATGGAGGGGCTCAGACCGCCCTCACCGTGAGCGCGAATGGCATGGCGAGGCTGAGCATAACCGGTACAGGGGCTCGCACGGTCGAGGTTATAAAAGGCGGCGGTGCGACGCTCGCGATCACGACTACGAGCCTCGCGACCGATACTGTGGGCATCGCGTACAACCAGACGCTCCAGGCAACGGGCGGCACGAGCCCCTACACTTGGGCCGTTTCCTCGGGGTCGCTGCCTGCAGGGCTTTCGCTTGTTGCGTCAACAGGCGCCATCACGGGCACGCCGACCGCGTCAGGAACGTCCAACTTTACCGCGAGGGTAACCGACAACGCCGCCGCAACGGCGACTAAGGCGCTGTCCATAGTCGTTAACCCGGCCCCCTCTATCACCACATCGAGCCTGCCCGGTGGTCAGACCGGCACAGCGTATAGCCAAACGCTCGCTGCCACCGGAGGCACGACGCCTCTCATCTGGTCGATACAGGCGGGGAACCTCCCGGCCGGGCTATCCCTTGTCGGCGGCACGGGCGCGATCACAGGCACGCCGACGACGGCCGGAACGTCCAATTTCACCGTAAAGGTGACCGACAATGTCGGCGCCTCGGCCACGAAGGCGCTTTCCATCGCGATCAGCGCCGGCGCGCTCAGTATCACGACCGCCAGTCTCCCCAACGGCACGCTTAACGCGTCGTATTCGCAAACGCTCGCTGCTACCGGCGGCCAGACCCCCTACAGCTGGTCGGTGTCAAACGGCTCGCTTCCTGCCGGGCTTTCACTTGGTACCTCAACTGGAGTCATAAGCGGCACGCCGACCGCTTCCGGCACGTCCAACTTCACCGCGAGGGTGACCGACAACCTCTCCGCCACGGCGACCAAAGCGCTGTCGATAGCGGTTCTGGCCACCCAGGCCACAACCTTCCAGGACGGCCTTAACGGGTACTCCGGAGCAACCGACACGTGGCTCAATTCGGACTACCCGGACGATAACAACGGCGCCGTCGCATCGGCGCATCTCCAATATGCCACGCAGGATCGGCAGCTGCACAGGTTCGACGTCTCGTCGATACCGGCGGGCGCCACCGTGAATTCCGCGACGATCTACTTCTACGCATACAACGTAACCGGCGGCACGCCTACCGTGGGTTGCTACAGGGTCCTGACGCACTGGGACGAGATGCAGGCCACTTATAACAGCAGGCTCACCGGTACCCTGTGGGGTGCAGCCGGCCTGCAGTCCGGAACAGACTACAACGCCACCGCCATCGGCACCGCGACGGTGAGCGCCGCAGGATGGGTGTCGTTTGATATCACCAGCACCGTGCAGGGCTGGGTCAGCGGCTCCTACGTCAACGAAGGGGTCATGTATCGAGAGACCGCGGCGGGCCACATCTACACCTACATGAGGGAGTACACCATCGACGCCTCGCTGCGGCCCAAGCTTGTGGTGAACTACACGGCTCCGGGGATCACGATCACAACTGCAAGCCTGCCGGGCGGAACGGTCGGCGCAGCCTACAGCCAGACCCTCGCGGCCAGCGGCGGCTCCACGCCGTACACGTGGTCGATACAGTCCGGAAGTCTCCCGGGAGGGCTGTCTCTTGTGGGCGCCACGGGCGTCATAAGCGGCACTCCTACGGCTTCGGGAACGTCCAGTTTCACGGCGAAGGTAACCGACAGCGTCAGCGCCACCGCGACAAAGGCGCTGTCTATCATGGTCACAGCCGCGGGCAACACCTACTACGTAGCGACGACTGGAAACGACGGTTGGCCCGGCACATCAGGCCAACCGTGGGCGACACTGCAACACGCGGCCGATACGGCTGTCGCCGGAGACACCGTGCTCGTGGCGTCGGGCAACTACGCGGGATTTCGCGTGGTGGACAAGTCCGGGTCAGCCGGGTCGCCCATCACTTTCAGGTCGCAGACGCAGGGCGGCGCCAATATCAACAGCCTCGGGCCCAGCCAGGCTCACGGCAGCATGATAGAGTTGGAGGGCTCCTCGGCGAATATCCAGTACTGGGTGATCGACGCCTTCTCCATCGACGGCACGGTTCAGACGGCCGGATACGGCGTGGACGTCCGGGGTTCCGATCACGTCACGGTTCAGAACTGCACCGTCCACAACGCCTTCAAGACCGGCATCTTCGCGGCGTTCTCCGATTACTATATCGTGCAGAACTGCACGTCGCACAACAACGGCGAGCACGGCATATACAACTCCAACAGCAGCGACTACGGCGTCGTAAGAGGCAACTACGTCTACAGCAACGCCAGTTTCGGGGTACATACAAACGGCGACTACACGATGGGCGGCGACGGCGTCATATCCAACTGGCTCCTGGAGAAGAACAACTCCAGTAACAACGTCACCGGGCTCAATTTCGATCAGGTTGAGACCACCGTCGTCCGCAACAACCTCATCTACAATTTCAGCGGCAAGGGTTTCAGCCTTTACGGTTCGGGCACGGGCGTCGGCTCGCGCAATAACCGCATCCTGAACAACACCGCCCTGAGCAAGACCGACGGGTCGAGTTACTACACCTTCCTGATACTCGGCGGGTCGGGTCCCGCCCCGGTCGGCAACAAGGTCTTCAACAATATCCTCTATCACTACTCTACCGCCAACAATCGCGGGAGTCTCTGCATCGCCACGTCCGCGGAGACGAATTTCGAGTCGGACTACAACGTTGTGATGAACTACTTCGGCCTCGACGACGCGGCGCAGATTCTTACCCTCGCGCAATGGCGCTCGCTCGGCTATGACGTTCACTCGATTCAGGCGACCGATACGGCGCTTTTCGTCAACCCGGCGGCCAACGACTACCACCTCAAAGCAGGCTCGCCTGCGATCAACGCCGGCACGGCGCTTGCCGACGTTGCCGACGACTACGAGGGGAATTCGCGTCCCCAGGGCGGCGCTTACGATATCGGATGCTACGAAGCGTCAGGCGGGACGGCGCTCTCCATTACTACGACGAGTCTGCCCGCAGACACTGTGAACGTCGCGTATAACCAGACGCTCCAGGCAACCGGCGGCACGATGCCCTACACGTGGGCAATTGCGTCGGGCAGCCTGCCGGCCGGACTCTCGCTTGTCGCCTCGACAGGGGCTATTACCGGCACGCCGACGGCGGCAGGAACCTCCAACTTCACCGCAAGAGTAACCGACAACGTATCAGCCACGGCGACGCAGGCGCTTTCCATTGTTATCAACGCCGCGCCTTCGATCACGACCTCAAGTCTGCCGGCCGACACGGTCAATGTCGCCTACAACCAGACCCTCGCTGCTGCCGGCGGCACATCGCCTCTAACATGGGCGATATCCTCAGGCAGCCTGCCGACGGGACTATCCATTGTCGCGGGGACCGGCGCAATCACGGGAACACCCACTGCTTCCGGCACCTCCAGCTTCACCGCAAGGGTAACGGATAACGTAGGGGCAACAGCGACGAAGGCGCTCTCCATTGTAGTAAACGCCGCGCCTTCGATTACAACCTCGAGTCTGCCCAACGGCAGCGTAGGGGTTGCGTATAACCAGACGATGGCCGCCACAGGCGGCACAAGCCCGCTGACGTGGGCGATTTCTTCGGGGAGCCTGCCCGCGGGGTTGAGCCTTGTTGCTTCGACGGGCGCCGTTACAGGCACACCTACGACTTCGGGAACCTCCAGCTTCACGGCGAGGGTCACAGATAACGTAGGGGCGACAGCGACAAAGGCGCTCTCCATCATCGTCACTCAAACACTTACGATAACGACGTCGAGCCTGCCGGCAACGACGGTGGGAGCGACGTACAACCAGACCTTGGCTGCGACAGGCGGCACGACACCCTACACGTGGGCGATTTCCTCAGGGACTCTGCCCGCGGGACTATCGCTTGTGGCGGGTACCGGGGCCATTACGGGTACGCCTACGGCCGCTGGCACTTCCAATTTCACGGCGAGGGTAACGGATAATGTCAGCGCCACGGCGACGGCGGCTCTCTCGATAGTCGTGAATGCCGCAATCAGCATCACGACCTCGAGCCTGCCTGCCGATACGGTCAACATCGCCTACAGCCAGACGCTGGCTGCCACGGGCGGCACAGGCTCTCTGACCTGGTCGCTCAACGCAGGGAGCCTGCCTACAGGCCTGTCCCTAACGGCCGGCGGCGTGACAAGCGGCACGCCGACAGCGTCGGGTACCTCCAACTTCACGGTCAAGGCGACAGATTCCGTGAGCGCCTCGGCGACGAAAGCGCTTTCGATTGTGATCAGTGCCGCGCCTTCGATTACGACGACGAGCCTGCCAAACGGCACGGTCAATAGCGCCTATAACCAGACACTCGCAGCGACGGGCGGGACTACGCCTCTGACATGGGCGATCTCGTCAGGCAGCCTGCCCGCGGGGCTATCGCTTGCCGCCTCAACGGGAGTGATCTCCGGCACGCCGACGGCTTCGGGGACCTCCAACTTCACGACGAGGGTGACCGACAACGTCGGCGCGACGGCCACAAAGGCGCTCTCCATAGTTGTCAACGCCGGCGGCCCTGTAAACGTCACGCTGCAGGACGGCCTCAACGGCTATGCCGGAACGACCGACACGTGGCTTAATTCGGACTATCCCACCACGAACTTCGGCAACGATATCCAGGATCACCTGCAATACACCACGCAGGACCGACAGCTGCACAGGTTCGACGTATCGTCAATACCGTCAAGCGCTACGGTCAACTCGGCTACGATCTACTTCTACGTTTACAGCGTGACCGGCGGTACCCCGGCAGTCGGGTGTTATCGCGTGCTGACGCACTGGGACGAGCTCCAGGCAACCTATAACAACAGGCTCACGGGCACCGCATGGGGCTCCGCCGGCATGCTGTCCGGCACCGACTACGTTGCGACGGCCATTGGAACCTTCACGGTCAGCGCCGCAGGATGGGTTTCCTATGACGTCACGAGCACGGTTCAGGGATGGGTCAACGGCTCCTACGCCAATGAAGGGGTGATGTACAGGGAGACGAGCACGGGGCACTGCTACACCCGCATGAGCGAGTACGCAACCGATACTTCGCTGCGTCCGAAACTCGCCGTTACATACACTGCGAGCCCGGGCGCGCCGACCATCACGACCTCAAGTCTGCCGGCCGACACGGTTGGGATAGCCTATAACCAGACGCTTCAGGCGACGGGGGGAACCGCTCCGTACACGTGGGCGGTTCTCTCAGGGAGTCTGCCCACGGGGCTGTCTCTCAACACCTCGACGGGAGCCATCACCGGCACGCCCACGACGGCCGGAACCTCCAGCTTTACGGCAAAGGTAACCGATAACGCCGCGGCGACAGCCTCAAAGGCTCTCTCCATTGTGATTAACGCCGCAGTGAGTATCACCACGTCGAGCCTGCCGGCTGATACCGCAGGCATCGCCTACAACCAGACCCTCTCCGCCACAGGCGGGACGGGCGGCCTGACATGGTCGCTTAACGCCGGAAGCCTGCCTGCGGGGCTGTCGCTTGCTTCGGGCGGCTCCATAACCGGTACGCCCACGGCGGCGGGCACCTCTAACTTCACCGTCAAGGCAACAGACACCGTGACCGCCTCGGCGACAAAAGCTCTCTCGATTGTCGTTAACGCCGCCATAAGCATCACGACGTCAAGCCTGCCCGCGGATACGGTGAGTGTCGCCTACAATCAGACACTCTCCGCGACGGGTGGAACAGGCGCTCTCAGTTGGTCTGTCTCGAGCGGCGCCCTGCCGACAGGCCTATCCCTCAATTCCTCGACTGGAGCGATTACGGGCACGCCAAGCTCCGCCGGGACCGCCAATTTCACGGTTACGGCCGCTGACACCCTGAGCGCTACGGGCACGAAGGCTCTGTCCATAGTCATTAACGCGGTGCCTTCGATAACCACCTCGAGCCTGCCGGGCGGTACGGTAGGCGCGGCGTACAATCAGACCTTGGCTTCGACAGGTGGCACGTCACCTGTGACGTGGTCTCTACAGTCGGGTAGTTTGCCCGCGGGATTGTCGCTTGCGGGTTCGACGGGAGCGATAACGGGCACGCCGACCGCTTCAGGCACCTCCAACTTCACCGCGAAGGTGACCGACAACGTCAGCGCCAGCGCGACGAAGGCGCTTTCAATAGCTGTCAGCGGCGGTTCAGGCGATCCGACCTACTGGCAGGCGTCAAGCGACACGGTATCCCAGACGACGGGCACTGCCTACACCAACAAGGTGACGCTCACTTTCACGCCGACAGCTTCCGACGATTACCTCATCGTCGCCTACGCCGAACACAGCGTCACGGGCTACGGGAGCCACACCGCAAGGCTCACGGTCGACGGCGTGGTCGAAGGGGAGCAGCAGCGAAGGACGCGCATTAACGACTACTACCCCTTCTCCATCGTCAAAGCGGCGACCCTCTCAGCCGCGTCGCACACCATTGCGATTGATTTCGCCAGTATCGACGGCGGCACGGCAAGCATCCGCAACGCGCGCATAGTCGCCTTGCGCAAGGCGTCGCTTGAGTGGTTCCAGGCCGCCGCGGATACTCAAGTGAGCCTGACTACAACGGCTACCGACTTTGTGACGATGAACTTTACTCCCTCGACGGCCGGCGATTATCTCCTGATCTGGCATGCCGAACCGCACGGCCGGTCGGGAATGGACGCAGTCACGAGGTCGAGGCTGGACGGCGTAACGGTCCATGAGACGGACATACAGGGAGGAGGATCCGACCCTGAGGCGACACCTCACGCGACCTTTACCGTCGCAACCCTTACGGCCGCACAACACACCATGACTGTGCAGGCGTATACCTCCAACGGCACGGGGCTCTGGATCAGGCGCTGCCGCGTCGCCGCGATAAGGCTTACCGGCGGCAGGCTTGCCAATTACGCTTACCAGGCCGACGACACCGAATCCACGACGACCTCGACCGCGTATGTTCAGAAACTCTCCAGGACGTGGACGTCCGGATCGAACGGTAACTGGCTTGCGCTCATGAGTTCGTCGGGCAGCCAGACCGCCACGTACACGGCCTGCGACGTGGAAGTGAAGTACAACGGCTCCACGGTTGTTAGCAACAACGTTCATGCGGTGCAGAACACAAGCGAGTACATGCCAACTACGGGCATCGGCGTCTTCAACGTAGTTGCAGGTGGCCGTACGATGGCGGTTAATTACCGCAGCGGGAGCGCTTCCAGCAGCCCTAAGATCAAGTTTGTGCATCTCGCGCTGCTGCCGCTCGACGACGGGGCTCCGGCTGAACCGACGTATCAGTTCGCCGCGTCGGACAGCGAAGCGACGTCGACCTCCACAAACTACGTCAACAAGGCCACGCTCTCGTTCACGCCGGGCGTTTCCGACACGTGGGTGGTTATGGGGTTCGCTGAGCTCAAGAACTCAAGCACCAGCCGACTGACCTCCGCGCAGCTTACCATCGACGGCGCTGTGGCACAGGATACGACGCTTGCGCCCAAGAATGCCACCGACTATCAGTCGTTCGTTGGGATGAAGGTGGTAACGCTTTCCGCTGCGGCGCACACAATTAACATCGCCTACAAGACCAGCGCCTCAGCGGGCACGGCCTACATCCGCTACGCCAGGATTGTTGCCATTCGTCAGGCTTCGCTCCTGGTCAGTTCCGCCGACGAGGGCGACACCGGCCACGACGTGACAACTACAATGACAGACTACGTGACGACATCGTTCACGCCCGCCACGGCCGGCGACTACCTCCTCATCTGGAGCGCGGCCATGAACGGCAACACCACGAGTTATAACACCAATATCGAGGCGAGACTCAATGGGACGGCTCAGGACACCTGCTCAGTCAGAAACAACAACACCAGTAACTACGTCACGTTCCTGAGCGTGCAGATGGCAAACCTCGCCGCGAGCGCCCAGACTATCTCTCTGGCCGCCGCCAAGGACAGCGGCTCCTCTGCGGTCCACCACGTGAAGCGCTCAAGAGTGACCGCTATCAGGCTCTCCGGAAGCAGGTTTACAGGCTACCAGAGCAATGCCGCCAACACGGAGAGCACGACCACCTCGACGACCTTCCAGAACAAGCTCACGCAGTCCTGGACGCCTGCTGCGGCGGGCAACTGGCTGGTGCTGACGAGTTTCCGCACGACCAACTCCTCGACGAGTTACTCGACCGAGGGGCAGGTGACGGTGGACGACTCGACCACATCGGCGCAGCCGTTGAAGCGTATCCAGGCAACGACGGACTATCTGCCGATGGGGTCTGTCGACGTGAGGAATCTCACGGCAGCGTCTCACCATATGGACGTAAACTACAGAAGTGCCAGCACCAGCGGCACAGCCAAGATCAAGTATGTGAGGTTTGTAGGCTTGCCGCTCTGATGCGGTCTGAGTGAATCGTACAGATCGGGCCCGCCCCGCTTCAACAGGGGGCGGGCCCGATTCGTCAGCGGCGAAATAACCATGGAGCACCGAGGCGCCTACTGGATGCGCCCCTTCTCAAGGACCACATTCGAAGGCAAGTCGCCGTTGAAGAGCGTGCTTGCATGCTCCTCGATGACAAGGTTGGCTTGTGGTCGCGCGCCGCGGGCAAAGGAAATCCTTACCTGCCTCTGATATGGAAGCGCAATGGCAGCGCTGATGCGTTCGCTGTTCCTCTCGCATGTTATCTCGGGAGCGGCTTTAGAATCCTTGTCAGTCAGCAGCATCACGTTCAGAAAGTAGTCCTCTTCGGCCGGCAGCGAGGGCGATATCTCAACGCGCCACGCGCCGGGAAGCTCGCCGAAGTTAAGCCGCGACTTGCGGCCGCTCGAAGCCTTCGGCCCGCATCCGTAGTGAATGTCTCCGACGACGAACTCTTTGCCGGCCCCGCCGATCCTCCGGATCTCGCGCTTCTCCGGCAACACCGGAACACATGCAAGCCGGCCGGCCTCGTAGGCTGCCTGGATGAGACGCCCGGCGCGGATTCTCGGCTCCGAAACCGTGTGCAGGAGCCACGTCTTGCGCATGCTTGGGTCCTTCGTGACGACCCTGTCGAAAACGACGAACAGGTCCGGATGAATGAAGAGGATATGCCGGATGAAGCTCTCCATTTTCGTAGCCGAATAGGACTTCGTGGCGTTTCCACAGGCGTACGTGAAGAGATTGTTGCCGGTGTAGGCAAGCATTTCACCGGTATTCCACCGGCCGGCGGTTTTCACCCAGTCGTTGCAGTCACGCCCCTCGTCGAGACAGTACTCGCCGAGGTTGTAATGCTCCGGCTCATTGCGAACGCCGTTTACGTAGAACAGTTCTTTCTGGCCGCCGTCGTTGACAACGCCCATGTCCATCACTTCGCTGCCGTCGTGAACCAGGATCGTGTTGTGGGCAATCGAGCGCCTGTAGTAATTGAAGAACTGCGACTTCTGTATGTCCTTCGGCGAGCGTTCCATGCCCCAGTCGTCGTCTTCACGTCCGGAATCGATGGCCAGCTCCCCCTTGTAGTAGATCTCGAAGTGGTTGTTGTCGTAGTGCGTGCCCCTGCCGTAGTATTTACCGCAGCGAAACGTCACCCAGGAGATGGGCAGAGACTTTCCGTTCTCATTCCACCCCCACGCCGAGCGCGCCACGACGAGGCCATGTCCTCTGAAGATCCTCGATCTCGGAATGTCTTCGAGGGGCTTCTCGCCGCGCGCCGGGTCGTACCAGAGCAGATCTTTCCACGCGTGAGGCCTCTTGGTCTTGAACATCTCCACGTCGCAGTGGTTGAGGCAGTACTGGGCATAGGGGTCATCGAACTCGGCGGCGAGCATGAGAAGCATCTCGCGATCCCGGTCGCCAAGGTGCGGAAAATCGTTGTCGCCGCCGGGATACACAAGGCCGTTGGGCTTGGCGCAGGCGATTATGTACTGGGCCGCGTTTCGCATGTGAGGAGAGTGCGCCATGAGGTCGTCGCCGGTAGCGGTCTTCAAGGCCCACAGAAAGCGAAGAGCGCCGCCGGTAGCCGAACGGTTGAGGTCACAGCCCTCAGACCACTCGCCGTCGGGGAACAACTCATCGAGCACGCGCATTGCATCCCTATAACGGCTCCTGACGAAGCTCAGAGCGTAATCGGCGAACGGGTCGTCACCGCTCAGCGCAATAGCGCACGTGCCGACATCATAGGCGTATGAATAGAAGTTGTGGCGGAAGGGATACCATCCCTGCCGATTGAGCATGCGCTTGAGGCATTCGCGTATGAGTATTTCGCGAATCCTCTTCTTCTCGCTTGCCGAAAGCAACTCGTAGCACCAGTCATAGCAGACCGCTGACATGGTGTATATCCAGCCGGTGCTGGACTTCACGGCGAGCGCTTCGGAGATGGCGGCTTTGGCGTACTTCTCTTCTCCGGTGATGAGCCACGCGAGCGATTGGGCGGCGGCGCTTATGCCGATGAGAGGGGCAATATCCTGCCCTGAATCCTTCACCTTGCGCCTGAGCCACGCGAGTCTCGCTTCATCGAGCCAGATTCTGGGCCGGCTTTCGCGGACACGCCACTTCCACATGAGTTTGCTCCGGGCCGTATGCGGCGCTGTTGCCAGTCGTGCATATTCTCCATAGACGATGTGGAAAGTCCACCTTAAGTCGCGGCACCCATGAACCGATTCCGGCACGGATGTTTCGGCCGGTTTTTTTTTGTTGACGAAGCTCTATCCCCCTATGTATAACGTTTTCACACCTCTGCGCCTTCCACCTCGATGGAATGGTTGTTCCTTCGTTCAATGCGGCAATCGGATGAAAGGAGGCAATGATTCCCCGAGCGCACCGATCGCTCCCGTCAGAACATACCATTTACCTAACTTATTGGGAGGAAAAGCGATGTTGCAAAACCGTTTTGCTTCGCATCACCTCCGGGCGGTTTTCACGCTCGGAGCACTTCTCATCATCCTCTTCGGCGCAATGGCATCAGGCACGACGTATTACGTCTCCACCACCGGCAACGATAATAACGACGGTTCTTCGGGCAGCCCCTGGGCAACGCTTCAAAAAGCGGTTAATACGGTCGTCGCGGGCGACACCGTGCTTGTCGCTTCGGGCAATTACGCCGGCTTCAGGATCGTGGACAAGTCCGGCACCGCCGGCTCGCCGATCATCCTGAAGTCGCAGACCCAGGGCGGCGCCAACGTCAACACCAAGGGCGGCTCGATCATGCACGGCGCCATGATGGAATTCGAAGGATATTCCTCCATGTCGTACTGGATTATCGACGGCTTCAGCGTCGATGGGACCGTCCAGGGAGCGACCTTCGGCGAAGGGATCGACTTCCGCAACGCCACCCACATGACCGTGAGGAACTGCTCGGTACACAGCTGCAATCACACGGGCATCTTCAGCGCCTTCTCGGACTACGCCTACGAAGAAAATAACGTCTCGTTCAACAACAACGAGCACGGCATCTATAACAGCAACTCCGGCGACAACGGCCATACGATAGGTAACACCACCTACGGCAACGTCTCAACGGCCATCCAGAACAACGCCGATGCCTCGATGGGCGGCGACGGAATCATGACCGGGTGGCTCCACGAGAGAAACACGATGTACAATTCTACCGGCGCCGGCTACAACTTCGACGGCCTGTGCAATTCGGTTATCCGTAACTCCCTCATTTACAACGGCTCCGGCAGCAAGGGCTTCTCGCTTTACGCGCAGGACGCCGCGGAGTCGTCGCATGACGACAGGATCCTCAACAACACCGTGGTGAGCCCCGCCAGCAGCTACTTCTGCATATTCATAGCGGACGGCGGAGTGGTTGCCCCGCCGACGGGAAACCAGGTTTTCAACAACATCCTCTACAGTTACGACAGCGGCCACGGAAGCATCTGCCTCCCCTCCACCGTCGAAGCGAGTTTCCAGTCGGACTATAACGTCGTCATGAGTACCGCATTCGCCCTCGACGACAACGCTACGCAGCTCACGCTTGCTCAGTGGCAGGCGCTGGGCTACGATACCCACTCCGTCACGGCGACGGACACGGCGCTCTTTGTGAATCCCTCCGGCAACGACTACCATCTCAAGTCCGGTTCGCCAGCAATCGGCGCGGGCACGACGCTTTCCGACGTCCCCGACGACAGGGACGGCGCGATCCGTCCGCAGGGCGGATCGTTCGATATCGGCTGCTACGAGTATCCCTCGGGGTCTCTTGCGGTCGCGACAACGTCGCTGCCGAACGCGGGGGTCGGCTCGCCCTATAGCCAGGCGCTCCTCGCCAGCGGCGGCGCCGCTCCCTTCACCTGGTCAATCCAGGCCGGAAGCCTGCCATCGGGACTCTCGCTCGTAACTTCGATCGGATACATAGCCGGCACGCCTACGACCACGGGAACGTCGAACTTCACCGTGAAGGTCACGGATAACGCCAGCGCGACGGCATCGAGAGCCTTGTCGATAATCGTGGGCAATGCGGCTACGCTCACCATAACGACCACCACGCTTCCCAACGCCACGGTTAACTCGGCGTACTCCCAGACCCTTCAGGCAAGCGGCGGCCTTACGCCCTATACGTGGGCCCTTACGTCGGGCGGTTTGCCGACAGGATTGTCTCTTGTGACTTCAACAGGGGTAATCAGTGGTACGGCAACCGCGACAGGAACCTCCAATTTCACGGTACGGGTTACGGATTCCCAGAGCCCCTCTCAGACGGCGACCAAAGGACTGTCAATAATCGTCGGCAACTCCACGAGCGTAACGCTTCAGGACGGGCTCAACGGCTACTCGGGCACCAGAGATACCTGGCTCAATTCCGACTATCCTGACAGCAACAACGGGACCTTGGATCGCGGACATCTGCAATACAGCACGCCCGACTGCCAGCTGCACAGGTTTGACCTGTCGTCGATACCGGCGGGATCCACGGTCAACTCGGCTACGATCTACTTCTACGCCGCGACGTTGACCGGCACGCCGTCCGTGTCATGCTACAGAGTCCTGACGCACTGGGACGAGATGCAGGCGACGTGGAACAGCAGACTGACCGGCACCGCGTGGGGAGCGCCGGGCATGCTATCGGGAACGGACTACAACGCGACCGCCATCGGCAGCGCTACGATCAGCGCCGTGGGCTGGGTCTCGTTCAGCATCACAAGCACGGTCCAGGGCTGGGTCAGCAATACCTACGCCAACGAAGGCGTCATGTACAAACTGACGAGCGCCGGCCACGCCACCGTCGACTTGCGTGAGTTCTCCACCGCGGCGCAACGGCCCGAACTGGTCGTGAACTACACGCCGGGAGGCGGCTCCGGACCCTCGATCACGACCTCGAGTCTCCCTGCCGACACTGTGGGCGTGGCGTACAACCAGACGCTCCAGGCTACCGGCGGAACGACGCCGTACACGTGGTCGATAATGTCCGGGAGCCTGCCTGCGGGCCTTACCCTCAACACCTCCTCCGGCGCCATCACCGGCACGCCCACTGCGGCAGGCACGTCCAACTTCACAGCCAAGGTAACCGATAACGTTGCCGCGACGGCGAGTAAGGCGCTTTCCATAGTCATTAACGCCGCAATCAGCATCACCACGTCGAGCCTGCCGGCTGATACAGTCAACGTCGCATACAATCAGACGCTCGCGGCAACCGGCGGCACAGGCTCTCTCGCATGGTCACTCAACGCCGGATTTCTGCCGACGGGGCTGTCTCTTACTTCCGCCGGAGCGATAACGGGCACGCCAACGGCTGCCGGCACCTCCAACTTCACGGTCAAGGCCACTGACACCGTAGGCGCAACGGGCACGAAGGCCCTCTCCATCGTGGTTAACGCCGCGATCTCCATTACCACCTCGAGCCTTCCGGCCGATACCGTTGGAGTGGCCTATAACCAGACGTTGGCCTGTACGGGCGGCACTGGAGCCAAGACATGGTCTCTCAACGCCGGAAGCCTGCCTGCGGGACTGTCTCTTAACGCCTCCACAGGGGCCATTACCGGCACTCCCACAGCCGCCGGCACCTCCAACTTCACAGCCAAGGCGACTGACACGGTCGGGGCATCAGCCACAAAGGCCCTCTCCATTGTCATTAACGCCGCAATCAGCATAACCACCTCAAGCCTGCCGGCTGACACCATTAACGTCGCATACAACCAGACTCTCGCCTGCACCGGCGGCACAGGGGCAAAGACCTGGGCGATATCCTCAGGAAGCTTGCCTGCAGGACTCAGTCTCAATACCTCCACAGGGGCTATTACCGGCACGCCCACGGCGGCAGGGACCTCCAACTTCACCGCAAGGGCCACAGATACCGTTGGAGCCACTGCCACAAAGGCACTTTCCATTGTAATTAACGCGGCACTCTCGATTACGACCTCGAGCCTGCCGGCCGACACGGTGGGAATCGCCTACAACCAGACACTCGCCCGTACAGGCGGCACAACGCCCTTTACGTGGTCACTACAGTCAGGAAGCCTGCCTGCGGGGCTTACTCTGGTAGCTTCCAGCGGCGCCATTACCGGTACCCCCACAGCAGCCGGGACCTCAAGCTTCACCGCCAAAGTGACTGATAACGTAGGGGCATCGGCCTCAAAGGCGCTTTCCATTGTGGTTAACGCGGCGCCGTCGATAACCACCTCGAGTCTGCCAAACGGCAACGTGAGCGTGGCGTACAACCAGACGCTTGCCGCAACCGGTGGGACAACGCCTCTTACGTGGGCGATTTCTTCCGGGAGCCTGCCGGCGGGGCTGACACTTACGGCTTCGACGGGAGCTATCACCGGAACACCGACGACAAGCGGGACCTCGAACTTCACCGCAAGGGTAACCGATAACGTCGGCGCAACGGCAACAAAAGCGCTCTCGATAGTCATCCTCTCATCGCTGACGATAACCACATCGAGTCTGCCTGCCGATACGGTCGGCGTTGCCTACAATCAAACCCTGACTGCAACAGGCGGGACGACTCCCTACACGTGGGCGGTTCTCTCAGGCAGCCTGCCGGCCGGGCTATCCCTCGTAGCTGGAACGGGAGCCATCACCGGCACGCCCACTGCGGCGGGGACGTCCAACTTCACGGCAAGGGTAACCGACAATGTCGCGGCAACGGCTACAAAGGCTCTTTCCATCGTAGTTAACGCCGCGATTACGATTACTACTTCAAGCCTGCCTGCCGATACGGTCAGCATCTCCTACAACCAGACACTGGCCGCGACGGGCGGCACCGGAGCGAAGACATGGTCGCTATCCTCCGGGAGCCTGCCGACAGGGCTATCCCTTACTTCCGGCGGCGTCATAAGCGGCACGCCGTCAGCCGCCGGCACCTCCAACTTCACTGTGAGGGCCACCGATACCGTAGGCGCTACCGCCACCAAGGCGCTCTCCATTGTGATTAACGCCGCAGTGACTATCACCACATCAAGCCTGCCTGCCGGTACAGTAGGCACTGCCTACAGCCAGACTCTGGCCGCTACAGGCGGCACGGGCGCCAAGACCTGGGCAATAGCCTCGGGCACCCTGCCGACGGGACTCTCCCTCAACTCATCTACGGGAGTTATAAGCGGCACACCGTCGGCTTCGGGAACATCCAACTTCACCGCCAGGGCCACTGACACAGTCGGCGCCACCGGCACCAAGGCTCTCTCAATCGTCATAAGCGGCACCATTCACACCTACTACGTCTCCACAACCGGCAACGACTCAACCGGCGACGGCTCGCAAGGCAACCCCTGGGCTACGATCCAGAAGGGCGTCGATACCGCGGCCAACGGCGATACGGTCATAGTGACCAACGGCAACTACGCGGGCTTCCGCGCGAGGTACAGCGGCGCGTCGGGAGCGGTTAAGACGGTAAAGGCTCAAAACGCCCTCGGCGCGGTGATTACATCCGCGGGCGCCCAGTGCACGACGCCCTCGTACATCGAGGTGAAGAACGACACTCCGGCAAACGGTGTATCCTACTGGGTAATTGACGGCTTCGAGACGACCGGCAGCGCCAACTTCGGCGTTGAACTCCAGTACGGCAACAACATCACCGTGAAGAACTGCAAGATCCACGGCAGCACCTCTAACCCCGTCAGGATGTCGCACTCGGATTACTGCACGCTCCAGAGTAACGAGGTATACTCTCCGACTTCGGGAAGCCTCGTCTTCACGGGCAACTCCGGCGATAACAACACGATTACCGCTAACAACCTGCATAACACCTCGAGCGCGGGGATGCTCCTCCAGAGCGAGGATGCGACCGGCGACAAGATCTGCTCCGGGTGGCTTATCCAGAAGAACACGAGTTACTCGGTTAACGACGGCCTGAAAGTTGACGGCCTGCAGTCATCGACGATCCGCAACAACCTCGCGTACAGCTGCGCGCAGAGAAGCCTCTACATGCTCGGGGCTAACGCGTCGACGACCTGCAACAACGACCGCGTTCTTAACAACACGTTCCTGACGGCCTCCTCCGGCTGGTACTGCCTGTTCCTGCACAGGTTCACGGCCGGACTGCCCGAAGGGACCAATAACAATCTCTTCAACAACATCTTCTATAACTATGCCTCCGGCAACAACGGCGGCAGCATCACCATCGACACCGCGGCGAGGACGGGTTTCCAGTCGGATTACAACGTTGTGATGAACGTCTTCGGACTCGACGACAACGCGACGATCTACAACCTGACGACGTGGCGCGGCCTTGGCTACGACACGCACTCGATCCAGGCGACCGACACGGCGCTATTTGTGACGCCGGGCAGCAACTACCACCTGAAGACCGGCTCTCCGGCAATCAACGCCGGAACGACACTGGCCGACTGCACGGACGACAAGGAAGGCACGTCTCGTCCGCAGGGCGCCGCGTACGACATCGGCTGCTATGAGTACCATTGATACGGAGAACACACGAAGGTTGTGAGATGATTTGAACAGCCGGGCCCGCGAAGAACTCGCGGGCCCGGCTTGTTTACTTACATCCTCTCGGGCACAGTGATGCCGAGGAGCGACAGAACAAGCTCCATCTCGCGCAGGACGAGTGTCGCGAGCGAAAGCCACGACGACTGCCGCCTAACGTCCGGCTCGCGCAGAATGTGGCACTCCTTGTAGAAGCGGCTGAATTCCTTGGAGAGGTCGTAGGCGTAGTCGCACAGAAAATGCGGTGCCCGCTTCTCATAGGCAAGCCAGATCGCTTCGGGCATCCTGCAGAGCATGAGCATAAGATCCCGCTCCGCAGGATGGATCGGCGGCAGGATCTCGCCTGCGACAGCCCCTTTGTCCACGGCATTTCTCAGAATGGATTTCACGCGCACCGCCGCATAGAGGAGGTATGGGCCGGTCTTGCCTTCGAACTCCGCGAACTTTGCAGGCTCGAAAACGTAATCGGAAGTTATAGGATGCATAAGGTCGGCGAACTTGACCGCCGCGATTCCAACCGATTCCGCGATAGCGCGCCTCTCGGCCTCAGGGTAGCCTTGGGCGACCCCTTCCTCGCCCATTCGCTTCCACTCCTCATCGACGACAAGGCCGATGAGGTCGCGAAGCCTCGCGCCCCCGCCTGCGCGCGATTTGAGCGGTTTGCCGTCGGGGCCATTGACCGTCCCGAACATAATGTGCTCGAAACGAGACTGCGGGCCTATGCCGGCCGCATGCGCGGCTTGGAACACCTGGCGGAAATGCAGGCTCTGCCTCGCATCGACAACGTAGAGGATAAGGTCGGCACCGATCTCCTCCACGCGCTCTTTGAGGGTCGCAAGGTCTGTCGTTCCGTAAAGGTAAGCGCCGTCAGACTTTCTGATGATAAGCGGCGGAATCTCCTCCTTGCCCTGCTGCTCCAGGAAGATTACCACTGCCCCCTCGCTGACTTTTGCATGGCCGTTGGCGAGCAGATCCTCGATCATTGCAGGGATGACAGCCTGGTACCGGCTTTCCCCGCGCCACAGGTCAAATCTGATCCCGAGGACGTCCAGCTCCTTTCGAAGCTCGCTCACCGACACATTGACGATGTGGTTCCACAGCGCGCGATAGCCCCTGCGCCCCTGTTGAAGCTCATGCGTGGCCTTGAGGGCCGCCTTCATTTCCTCCTCGTTCTCCTTACATAACGCGTTTGCGCGCGCGTACATATGCGCGAGGTCGTCGATTGTGAACGGCGGATCGGCGGGGTATTCACCCTGGTAGCATTCGTCGAAGTAAATGTCCATGCCCATCCGCGCAGCTTCGCGGATGATCATTCCCATTTGCGTGCCCCAGTCGCCCAGATGGATGTCGCTAACAACCTTGTGGCCCGTGAAGCGCAGCAGCCTTTGCAGGCAGTCGCCTATGATGAACGAACGCAAGTGCCCCACGTGCATGGGTTTGGCAACGTTGGGCCCGCCGAAATCGATTACAGCAGTCTCGGACTCGGCCACCCTGGATGCACCCAGACGCTCGTCGGACGTAGTCTCGTTGAGAACCGTGGCCAGGAAGTCATCGGCAAGGCGGATATTGATGAAGCCCGCGCCGGCAATCGAGACCTCCGCAAAGATGGGATTTCCCTTCACGCGCTCGACAACCTGAGCGGCTATCTCACGAGGATTCCTTTTGTGGGCCTTGGCCGCGCCGAGTGCCCCGCTGCATTGGAAATGGCCGAGATCGGGCCTGTCGGAAACGATAATGCGGCCGAAGTCGCGGCTCAGGCCGATTACCTCAAAGGCGTCGGCAAAAATGTTGGTCAGTTGGTCCCTGAGCGGCATCGTATCTTCCTGCGATCTGGGTGCTGGGCAGTCCATAGGCCAAGCGAAAAACCAATATCATATCCGTAGGACGTTTGGTTAACAACAGCTTCCCCGCGTGTAGGCATTATCAGCCAGGCGTCAGTGATAGGCGCCGGAGGCATATTCGGCTGATCCAGGGAGGATAGTGGCGTTGACGGCACCGCCGGAGGGCGGGGCAACATGAAGAAGGCACATGCGGGGCTCGGAGCCCTCGCCTGAGAATGCGGTCGATTTGCCTTCGAAAACGTCGAAGAAGATCTGATATGCTCCGGGCGCGGCGGGGGCGGTAATGCACGCTTTGACGGTGAGCGTCCCCCCAGGAGGTACGTCCATCTGCGGAAGGCTTGTTTCGGGTGGCAGGATCGTTGACTCCTTGCGGTATTCGGGACCGTCGACATAGGCCGCGATGCGTAGTTTCTTGTCCTGGTTGGACGCTGGAATCACATCGCCAGACTTATTGGTCACGACGACGTCCACGGCGACCGTCTGGCCCGGCTGTGCGGCGATTTCAGCCGGAGCGCTGATTCTGATATCGTAGTAAAGAGGAATATAGACGCCGACCGCCCACGCCCTGAATCCGTCCCAGCCCCCGTGTTTGAATCCATGCCTGTAGCAGTATTCCTCGTATTCGCGCAGGACGTCGCTTACGTGACTGGAACCGTCCACCCGGTCCAGAGGCCCGGATGGTATATATGCCTGCGCTCTTGCGGCATCGTAGTCACTGCCGCCAATGGCCATGGCCGCAAGGGCGCTTATTGTGCCGCTTCTCTCTACACCGCTGGCGCAGTGGATCAGCATGGGCTTCGGCGCAGACTCGATCGCTTCTATGAGCTTGGTGAGGGTGGGGCGCGGCAGACAACCGTGCGCGCCGATGGCGATGGACACCAGGGAGACGCCCATACGGTCAGTGACGGCTCTCTCCGGCGCAGCCCAATCGCCATCCTCGCCGCGCAGGTCCAGGACAGTCTTGAGCCCGTACTTGCTTATCCAGCGGGCGAGTTGGGCGGGCGATGGTTGGCCCGAGCGGTAGATCTGGCCGGGAACGACCACGGCGAAATTGGCAAGAAGAACGTGGAAATACAGGTAGTAGCTCAACGGAGCGAGAACGGCGAGAAGCACGACTATCACCGTCCGGCGGGTTTTCCGGAGCATATCTTGCTCCCGTTTGAAGGTGTTTGCCAATCAAATTATAGCACGCTCTCGGGAGGATTCCCAGCTATTATTCGGCCAATTTCGTGTAGATCACAGACGCCGTGCGGGCGGCCGACAGGCGGGCAGCAGGGAACATGAGCGCCGGCGCAGGAGCGGCGAGAAAGCGGAACAGGAGAAGCCCCGTACATCGCAAAGGCGCGTTGTCCGCGCAACTGCGTTTGCGCTATCCCCGGCGTCCGGCCGGGAGCGTGACTCAACGAGCCGCACCGTAACGCACCATAGTGCCGTCAAGCGCGGATCGTTCCCTACTGCATCACCTCGAACACTGTTTTAGCGATGTCCGTGTTGTCGAGGTAGGCGCCGCGAACGGGATCGCGCCAGGTGGCACGCCGCTCCAGCGCAGCCGACGCGCGGCCCCTGGCAAAAATGGGGACGAGGCTGTTCGTGTGATCGCCGCTGTGCCACTCCATGCCGGGGAGCTTGCCGGCGCCGTTGGCCACGATGGGATTCCAGACAGGCTTGCCGTCAGCGGAGGGACCGGAGCCGGGGCCCGTGAGATAGCCGGTTTCGTGGTCGGCCGTGACAATGAGAAGGGTGTCATCCCAACTGCTGTTGGCGTCCACCCAGTCGATGACTGCATGGACGGCGTCAGCGAAGTCGATCTCTTCCTCTATCATTCGGCCGGACTCATTGGAGTGAGCGGCGGAATCAATCGAGCCGCCCTCAATCATAAGGAAGAACCCGCGCTTGTTGTCGTCGAGTACGTTGACAGCCGCCCTGGTCATCTCGGCCAGCGTAGGGACGGTCTGGGTGCGGGGCACGATGTAGGGATCCGCCTTTTCGTTGCCGCCGCGCCCCTGTTGGAGGGTGCCGGCGACGCAAGGAACGCCCAGGAGGCGCTTTGGCGCCGGGCCGGATCCAAGCGCTGTGAACTCTTCGCGCGATTGGATCAGCTTCCATGGATCGGCAATGCCGTCGCCGTCCGCGTCGGCGCCGGCTGTACCGGCGCAGACGGCATTCCAGGTGTCTTCGCCGCCGACGAACTTGAATGAGGGCTTTTCGCGCTTCTTGCCGTCGTAGTCGTAGTATGGGTTACCGGAGCCCATGACGACGTCGGCCTTGCTCTTGAGAAGCATTTCCCTGGCAATCTCTTCATAGTTATCGCGCGATGGATTGTGCGCGACAAATCCGGCGGGGGTCGCGTGCGAGAACGTGACGGTGGTTATGACGCCGGTGGACCTGCCCAGTTCCTCCGCGCGCTCGACGGCGTTCTGCACGGGCTCAGGCTTTTCCTTCGACCCGAGTACGCCGATGGCGCCGTCGTAGGTCTTGTGGCCGGTCGCAATTGCCGTCGCCGCGGCGGCCGAATCGGTCGTGCCTTCACTCGCGTAGTTGAAATCCGACCAGATGCGCGAGGGGTCATAGGAGCCGCCTGCGGGATAGGTGCTCACGAATGACTTGACGGGGAACTCCTCAAAGGGCATCTCGCCGGTCTTGCCGTACTTGTAAAGCCCGGCGGCTGCGATGTGGTTGTAGCCACAACCGTCAGAGATCATAACGATAACGTTTTTCGCGCGGTAAGCATCTCTTCCCTGCGCGATTGACTGGGGACGCATAGTACTACAGGAGATGGCAAGCGTGACAATAAGTATGAGCGACAGGACGATTCCGAATGCCAGGAATACCCGTTTACCCACGGCACACCCCTTTGCATAAGGGCCAGCAATGGTGAAGAAAACGGGGGATAATGGTAGGCGCGGAGAGCAGGGAGGCAAGAAGCATTTGGGGGGATAAGCCTCGCGAAGGGTTCGGCGACGAACCTTGGGCCAAAGCAGGGCGACTCGCCGAGTCGCCCCTACACAATCACAATCCTGTGTTGCGACGATTCATGGACTTGGGTACGATGGAGCGCGACACGCAACAATCAGTTCGGCCACCAGGATAGGCACATAGGAAATGCGAGAAGAGATCTGATGTCCGGGCCCATGCAGGATAGCAAAGAGGGGGTTACGGGGCTGAGCGAGGTGATTTCAGTCGAGGAGAGCGGCGCATCATTGGCCTCCCCCGCGGCCCTCGCGATGGATTCGGCGCTCAGGGTCAGGTGCGCTCTCGTGATCGTCGCAGCGTGGGCAGTGCTCGTCGCCACGTCCCTCGTGACCGCGCCGCACGACCAGATGCTGAGGGGGGCGGCGTACGGACTCCTGCTTGCGGCTACCGGGTTAGCGGTGCTGTGGAGCCGCGGCACGAAAAGACCTTTCGCCATACTCGTCACGTTTCTCGCTGCGCTGAGCCTGCTCAGGATTGCCTCGATTCTATCGGGAACGCTCGACTTGAGCGGCGACGAAGCTCACTACTGGGAGTGGTCGCGAAGACCCGACATCAGCTATTACTCCAAGCCGCCGGGCGTGGCATACCTCATCATGGCCGGAACAGCGCTTTTCGGCAATACGCCGTTGGGCGTGCGAGGCATGAGCGTCATGATGTGCTTTCTGGCGGGACTTGCGATGTACGCCCTTGCAAGCCGGATGTACGGCGCCGGAGTAGGGGCGCTCGCGGCGGGGGTGATGCAGGTCATCCCGCTATTCGGGGCCTGGTGCATGGGAATGACGCCGGATACGCCGCTGCTATTGTTCTGGACGGTGTCGCTGCTGGCTCTGCACCGGGCGTGGGAATCGCCGAAAGCCAGTACCTGGATCATGCTTGGGCTGGCATTAGGCTTTGGGCTGTTGGGGAAACTCGCGGTGCTCTTCTTCTATATCCCGGCGGCGCTCTTCCTTCTGTCGAATGAAACCGGAAGAGCGCGCCTGCGGACGCCTTGGCCATATGTCGCCTTAGGACTGAGTCTCATTTTCCTCCTGCCGGTCCTCGTGTGGAATATCCAGCACGGCTGGGTGACGCTCAGGCACGATCTCGTCCATGCCAAAGTGAACGAAGGCTGGGTACTCTCACCGACGAGTTTGGGTGACTTTATTGGCTCGCAGTTGGGAGTGATAACGCCGGTTATCCTCGTGATGATGGTCCACGCGGTCGTGAAGCGACGAAGAATCGACCAGATGTGCTTTTGGCTGACTGTTCCAATACTGGCGGGGTTTGTGCTCAAGAGCATGCAGGGGAAGGTGCAGGCTAACTGGGCACTGTCGGGGTATGTCGCAGGGGTGATACCGTTTGCAGTGATGTATCTCGACAGGTTCGCCACGCTCGGAAAGCACATGCGGAGGCTCCTTGCCGTCGGTGTAGGCATAGCGGTCGTGGTGACGGCGGTCGGGCTGTATCCGTCGATACTCGGCAGGCTTGGAATGCCACAAAAACTCGACCCAACGACGAGGCTGAATGGGTGGAAGGAGCTTGGCAGGGAGGCTACGGCGCTCGGAGCGTCGATTGGAGGCAGGCACTTCGTGTTCTCGGACAACTACATGGTATCGTCGGAGCTGGCGTTCTACATGGAGGGGCAGCCGATCACCTACTGCGTCAACCTGGGCCGACGGATGAACCAGTATGACGTATGGCCGGGGTTTGAAGGCCTTACGGGCCAGGGCGCGCTCTACGTTTCGACAAAGGCTATGCCCAGATCGCTTGCGGACGCTTTTGAGGCGACTGAGCCACACCAGATCATCATAAAGGACGCCAAGGGCCGCGAGATGAAGCGGTACGAGGCATGTGTGTGCCGGGGGTTCAGGGGGATGGAGTCCCGCCAGCCGCTAACGTATTGAAAGGCAGACTGAAGGCCGGATGCTGAAGGCTCAAGGAACTGCGAAAAACCATCACCTTGCAGGAGTCTTCGGCGCGTATCTTATGCCCCGGCATGATGTTGCGGAAAACAAGTGGACCAGGCAAATTGCAGGGGCACGCCGGGTAGGCATGGTTCGTCCAAAAGGAAAATAGCCATTTTCTGTGTTTTCCAGCGGGCTGGAGACTACTATAATACCGCTGGTTCGCGTGTTGCTGTTGGACAAGGAGGAGCGAGATGAGTCGGATATTCCGCAATGCAGCGCTTTCAATGATACTCACCATGCTGACCGCGGGGGCGGCGTTTGCAGCCGACGACTCAGTTGTGGGGGGTGAGATGCCGAAGATCCAGACGCCGACGATCCACAGTCTGGGCGTGAAGTGGGTTATCACGGGAGACGACAACGTAAACGCGTCGGTGACCGCGCAGTACCGCGAGGCTGGCGCCTCCGCCTGGCGCAACGCAATGGGCGTGTGGCGAGTCATGCCGGGCGAGGATCTGGCGATGAACGCCGGCGATGTCCTCTTCGCGGGAAGTATCTTCAACCTCGACGCCGGTACGACGTATGAGGTCAAGCTGACGTTCACCGACCCGGACGGCGTCAAGCTGGTAATCGACGGCCCGGACGTCGGCAGCGCGGAGCAGACACTTGTTGCGACGACCCGCTCAGAGCCGGTTGTCGTGCCGGCGAACACGCGCGTGCGCTACGTGATCCCGGACACGAGCGGCGGCGGCGAAGGCACTATCGATAGCCCGTTCAAGGGCCTTGCGGCGGCCGACGCGGCAGCCGAGCCCGGGGATCTTTTCGTGCTTGCGGCGGGGACCTACCCCCCTGCGGTGTTCACCAAGAGCGGCGCGCCGAGCCAGCCCATCGTCTGGATAGGTCCGACAAAGGGCGAAGCAGTGATACAAGGCGACGGAACAAGCACCGGGATCACTGCGGCCAGCATTTCGGACGTGTGGTTTGAGCACCTGACCATCGACCTTACGAGTACGGCGGTGGACGCGCCTCAATCTCAGTTTCTCGTTTTTAGGTACGACCGGGTGATCAACAGCGCCAATGGGATAAAGGCATTCCCGGACGCGCGCGGCACGTACGTGGCGGATAACGTCCTCATCGGCATAGACAGTTGGCCTGCCGGGAACACCGGCACCGCCATAACAGTCGCCGGCGAAGGCGCGATAGTCGCAAACAATCAGATCAGCCAATACGACCGCGGGATAACGGGGGGAACAAGCGACTTCGATTACTACGGCAACGAGATCAGCGAAATAGCCAGTTTCGCGTGTTCTTTCGATACGGCCTGGCAGAACGGGCGCTGCTATGGCAATCGCATAACGAACGTCGGCAACGGCATGCTGCTTAACAACGTGACCGGCGGACCGCTGTATATATTCCGCAATGCGATCTTCAACACGTCCGGCGAGCCCTTCTTCGTGAACAGCGGCACGCGCGGCATAGTCCTCGCTAACAACACGTCGGTGAAGCCGTATGACTTGGGAACAGGGCCGTTCTCCGTATACGCCGACGTGGACACGCCGCTGGAGGAGCGCTATGCGATCGCAAATACAATCGTATCCAACAACCTCTTCGTCGGCGGGGCGCAGTATTCGGCGCTGTCGGCGAGAGCCAATATGCTGTATGTCAACTTCGACTACAACGCTTACGCGAACGTGCCGTTCACGCACTTCGCCGAATGGCAGGACGACACCTACTTGACGCTCTACGACTTCCAGGCGACGACGGGCATGGAACTCCACGGCGTGGATATGGGAGGGGTCAAGAGGTTGTTCGCTTCGGGGGCAAAGGTTCCGACGGACCATACGAAGCAATATCCTGTGAAGTATAACAGGCTCCTGCCCTCGTCGAGGCTCCTTGTCGACAAGGGCCAGTTCTACGAGGGCGTCAACGACGGCTACCGCGGCAAGGCTCCCGACATCGGAGCGTACGAGGTCGGCAGGCCGTTCCCGAAATACGGGCCGCGGCCGGACAAGAACTTCAAGAAGATGTTCAAGGCGACGTCCGGGAAGTGAATTCAGACAGGCGTCGTGCCGCAACACTCACCGCGGGCCGCTGATTTGCGGCCCGCTTCTTTTTGCTCGCGGCGATGCCGGGGAGTTTTCGCTTGACGGCACGTCCCGGTACCGCATATATTGTTACCTGGCTAACACATGGAGGGGCGCACGATGCCTGAATTCGGGAGGCGGGAGCTGGAGCTGATGCAGGTGCTCTGGCGATACGGGGACCAGACGGCGCAGGAGATCCGGCAAAGGTTGGGCGTCCCGCTTGCCGACGCAACCGTCCGGACGATGCTTCGCATTCTGGAGGAGAAGGGGGCCGTCTCCCACGTCAAGAGCGGGCGGGCGTTCGTATACCGAGCGCGCACTGGCGCGAAGGTGACCCTGAGAAGGATGCTTGGCGGCATAATCAAGGGATTCTTCGACGGCTCGGCCGAAGCCCTCGTCGCGCATCTCGTCAGCGAGAAGGACATCACCCCGGAAGCACTCGAAGAGATCCGCAGACAGCAGGAAAAGCTGGAGCAGTAAGCGGCCACAGCCGGTGTTTTCACACCGCCCCTCCCCTATCGAGCCGCCCGGAACCGCTCAAATCCGCTATTTGCAGCCACCTCACCGAATAGACCTCTGTCAATTAGTGTAGTGGATAAGCAGGCACGGCCGGCAGGCAAAGGGAGAGTGCGCCATGATAAGCGCAATTGGGGATGTGCTCTGGATCGTATTCGGCGGAGGGGCAATCATCTTCCTTGAATACGCCCTCGGCGGCATAGCGCTCTGCATCACCATAGTAGGGATCCCGTTCGGCTTGCAGTGCTTCAAGATCGCAGCACTGGGGCTGCTGCCCTTCGGGCGCGAGGTCATCGTCAAGCACGGCCACATGGGGTGCCTGGCGCTCGGGATGAACGTACTGTGGGTAATCGTCTTCGGGTTGGCGATTGCGATTACACACCTCGTGCTGGCGGTGTATCTCGCCGTCACGATAATAGGAATACCGTTCGCGGTGCAACATGTGAAGCTGGCAAGACTTGCGTTCCTGCCGTTCGGATCCGAAATAAGGTAAGCTTGGGCGCCGTGGTATAATTGAGTCGGCTTGGCAAACCTGCCGGCACATTGGAGACTCGGATGAAAGCGAAGTGGTCAATCCTCGCGGCGAAGGCGCTCGTGGCGCTGACGGCGCTCGCCATGCTCATGTCTTGCAGCCCCGGCTGAGGCGGGTAACGAAGCGGCCCTTGGAGGGTCGCAAGCAGGCATTTGGCCGCCCCATTCATTCCGCAGCGGAGGGAACAGCCCTTCGACACTCCCTGTCACCACTCGTGGAAACCGGCCTGAACGCCCCGAGGACGTCGAATGAGAAGCGAATGGAAGTTCTCGTGGATCAGATTGACTGCCATGGTGGTTTGGCTTCTTGCGGCAGTCTGCATGTCTTTCGGCTGATAGCGGGCGGCGCGGTCCTTGGAGGACCGTCAGTCAGCAGGACACAACGTGCCGCGGCGGATTCATCTCACTTCGGCGACGGAATCGTGAGCCTCATATACCTTTCGCCCGGCACATACTTAACCTTGTCCGAGGTCGCCCCGTTTGCGGTGCGCGCGTACGCCATGACGTTAGCCGCCTTGCCGACCTTGTCGATCATGAAGCGGCCGTTATCCTCGGTCTTCACAATTCTTTCGCGCCGGCCGACGCCGGTTATCACCACCTCAGCCCCTTTGACCGGCGTGCCGTCAGCATAGACAACCCTGCCGGCAATGAACCCTTCGGTTGAGACAAGCCTGATATCGGGCACGTCGACAACGGGCCCCTTGTCGCCGCTCACGGTCGTCGTGCGGCCCATCATCGTGCTGTAGCCTGCCGCCTGGGCCTGAATGTCGAAGTCGCTTGCGGGGGGGATGCCTCTAATCTCGTAGCGCCCCTTGGAGTCCGTCACGCCGCCCTTGAAGACCGCGTCGGGTAGCGAAGCGGAGACCGCGGCCCCTTTGATGGGTGTGCCGTCAAGGCCGACAACCTTGCCGCGCAGCGCAAGCGCGCCTCTCACGGTGATCGTAAGGCTGCCTTCCGCCGGATCGAACGTGCCGATTGATGCGAGATCGCCGTCGGGAGATTTTGCCGTAAACACTGGATGGTCGAGGCCGTTCGAGCCGGGGATGAAGCTCGTCGTGAAGCGCCCGCTCGCGTCCGTCCGCGCGGAGTGGGCATAGATGTGCTGGAACGAAACTGCGGCGTTTGCCACAGGATGGCCCGCTTCATCGACGACCGAACCCGTAAACACGGCTTCGGCCTTGGCTGGCGTTAAGGGGGCCGAAGCCTCGGTGTGTCTGTGTGCCGTTGAGCCAGCGCAGCCGGCCGCCACCAGAGCCGCCGCTAACAAGAAGACCGCTATCGCAAGATGCCTGCCCGCCATGAATGCCTCCTGAGGTTGCCTGCAAACCGCGAGAAAAGAAGCAGGGGCAGGCGCGAAACCTACCCCTGCTGATATTGAGTGTCAGATCTGTGCGCCCCTTGTCAACCTCGCAGGCTGCTGCGGTTACTTGTTTTCGATCGTGTACGGCTCCGCCTTGATCTCAAACGGCGTTTCGCGTTCGATGGTAGCGGTGAACGGGCCTTTCACGTTTGCGGGCTCTCGCCACGAGAGCGAACATGAGCCGCCTCACCCATACTGGAAAGCGAAGACCTTCTCATAAGACCCGTCCGCGTTCTTGATGCGGAGCTTTGGCGCCGGCGGCATAGAGCCGTTTTCGGTCATCGAAATGCGTTCGCCGAGGCGGCCTTTGAGCGCCTCGCTGAACGAGTACGCGCCGTTGGAGCCGCCGACCGCGAGGGCCGCGGTCACCGGCTCGCCGACGTCAAGAGCAGTCTCCTTGCCTTCGGCAACCTCTATTGCGCTTGTCGGCGGCGCATCGGAGCCCATCAGCATCCACTTGGAACCGCGCTTGTCGCGCTTATCCACCTGCCAGCTCCTCACGGTCCACTTGCCGGCGGGTACTTCTGCCTTGCCGTCCTTGGGCTTGAGGTTGAACTCGCCGTTCTCGCCGGCAAGCGTCACCATCACCACGCTCTCGGGAACTGTGATCATGCCCATCGGTACGCCGGTCGCCGCGGTCAGGACTATCGATGCGCCGTCCCTAGCGGGTTTTGGATTATAGAGGATGTTGTCAACGGCAACGTACTTGCCGAGGCAGTAGACCGCGTACCCATCGCCGACGCCGATGCCGATGCGGTCGGAGGATTCCGGGTCCGCCGAAACGTCGTCAAAGCAGCCGTTGGAATTGTAGTCAACGAGGGTGCAGCGGGCGTCCTTGCCGGCGAGCTTGACGGTGCCCTCGTACCAGCCGGCGGCGGAGAAAGATATCTGCTTGTGGTCAGGATAGTCATAGCATACGAGATTGGCATGCCAGGTCACGCCGCCGTCGGCTCCCGGAAAGACGATCTTCACGGGGCCGAACTGGGAATAGCCCTCCTGAGAGGTCGTCGGCGCGACAGCGGTCTCGTCCTTG
>Ga0315282_10000921_pt1 | contig 57742 bp, 41 predicted proteins | sample YL17G07_20_MG_FD_203693 | JGI IMG/M metagenome (GOLD analysis project Ga0315282, IMG submission 203693) | Sediment microbial communities from Yellowstone Lake, YNP, Wyoming, USA - YL17G07_20 | ecosystem: Environmental > Aquatic > Freshwater > Lake > Sediment | place: USA: Wyoming | collected...
GCCGATCGTCGGCGGAGCGCCGCCGGCGGTATCCGCGCGGTTCACTCCCAACGACCCGTTCTTCCCGCTGCAATGGCACATGCACCAGGTCCGCGCCGAGCAGGCCTGGGACATCGAGCAGGGGTCGACATCGGTCATCGTCGCGGTGGTCGATACCGGGGTGGCGTACCGCGACGCGCCGGGACTGTACGCCCAGGTCGAGGACCTGGCGGGCGTGCACTTCGTGGCCGGCTACGACTTCGTGGCCAACGATGAGTTCCCTGACGATGAGATGGGCCACGGCACGCACGTAACGGGCACGATCGTGCAGGCGACGGGTAACGGGATCGGCGTCGCGGGGCTGGCGCACGGCTGCTCACTGATGCCTGTACGGGCGCTCGACCAGAACGGTTCAGGCACGACCGCCACGGTGACAGAGGCGGTCACGTGGGCGGTCCAGCACGGCGCCGATGTCGTGAACATGAGCATCGGGTCGGCGTTCGGCGGGCAAGCCGACCTCCAGGCGATGCAGCAGGCGGCCGAGGCCGGCGCGGTGCTCGTCGCCGCCACCGGCAACGCGAACCAGGGCGAGATCGACTTCCCCGCCTCATCGCCGTACGTGATCGCGGTCGGCTCCGTGCGCTACGACAAGACCAGAGCGCCCTACTCGAACTACGGCCCCGGCATCGACATAATGGGCCCTGGCGGCGATAACGACGTCGACCAAAACGGGGACGGCAACCCCGACGGCGTCTACCAGAACACGCGTTACCCGGGCCAGGGCGACTCCAACCTCGAGCGGGCGAAGTACTACTGGGTCGACGGCACCTCGCAGGCGACGCCTCACGTCACGGCAACGGCGGCGTTGCTCGTCTCCCACGGGATCACGGGGACGCCTCGGTGGGAGGTCGTGAAGAACACGATCGAGACCACGGCGGAGGACCTGGGTACCCCGGGATACGACGAACTGTACGGCGCGGGCCTCGTGCGGCCCGACCTGGCGCTCGCGTCGATAGACAGCGGAAGCGGCTTCAGGCTCGGAGGCACTGTCACCTACGGGACCGGCGGGCTGGCCAACGTGGAGGTGTCGATCGGGAGCCGAACCACCACCAGCGACGACAGCGGCGGGTATGTGTTCACCGGCCTGCAGGCGGGAGCCTACACTGTGACGCCCACGCTCACCGGCTACACGTTCAGCCCGCCGTCCAGGGCAGTGGACCTCGCTGCGGACTCCCTCGCCGTCGACTTCGCCGCGGTCCGATCTCTCACACACCAGTTCACCGCCGGCCTGAGGATGGTGAGTTGCCCGGTCGTGCCGTCGCAGGCCGGGACCACGGCGGCCGACATCTTCGGCCAGGGCGCGAGCAGCCTGTACGCCTACAACACGACCGCCGCCACCTACGCCGCAGTGACCGCGGCCCCCGAGTCGGGCGTGGGTTACTTCCTGCGTCTGTCCGGCGACTCAGAGGCGCATGTGGAAGGCGCCACGGTCTCCTTGCTGCCCGTTTCCGCAGACCTGGCCGTGGGCTACAACCTTCTCGGCAGCACGCGAGCGACCACAGACCTGGCCCTCACCGACCTTGCCTTCATCGAGGGCCAGAGCACGATGAGCTTCGATCAGGCGTCGGCGGCCGGGGCCGTCACGCCGTACGCGTGGGCCTGGGACGATCAGGCGGAGTCCTACGTCCTGCTCCACCCGACGCTCACGGGAGCGAGTCACACAGTGAGCCCCTGGGGAGCGTTCTTCCTAGAGGCCCTGCGCGCGGTGACGGTCCAGTTGCCGGTCGCGGAAGCGTCGAGCACGTCCGTTGCGTCGCGCGCCGCCGCCGGGTACGCGCTCACCGTCAGAGCCGCGGCCGATTCGGCCCCGTCCGCGCTCGCCATCTGTGGGCATTCGTCGTCCGGGCCGATCGTCGCGTCCGCACCCGCGGTCCCCGGAGGCCGCGGAAGGGCCGAGCTCCGTGTGACGGCTCTCGACAGCGGAGGCGATGCGGCCTTCTCGGGGCAGGACTTCCGTGTCGTCCTCACCCCCGGCGGGCTTCGCCCGGGAACCCGCGTCGCGCTTAGCGTTGACGGTCTTGAGGCCCTTCCGCGCGACCTGTCGGCCTACCTGACCGACGAGTCGACGGGAAGGACGATGTCTCTGCGCGTGCAGCCCTGGACGGAGACGACGGTGGACGGGGGAGGGCGAGCCTACACCCTTCGCGTGGCCCCGCGTGCGTGGGGCCTGTCCGTGTCCGTGCTCGACTCGACAAGCGCTCGAGGAGTCGCGACGGTGTCCTACCGGCTGTCGTCTCCGGCCGAGGTGTCTGCTGAGGTGCTTAACGCCGCGGGCCGCGTAGTGGCCCGGCTGGACCAGGGAGTGCAAGCGCCGGGCATGCGCGAGCTTGCCTGGACCGGTCTGACGGACCTCGGGACGCGAGCGCCGGCGGGCGAGTACCGCGTTCTGCTGACGGCACGGGCCGAGACGGGCGAGCGGGCCACCGCGACGGCCCGGGTCGCGTACTGAAGGCCAAGAGAGGCAGGCACGATCGATGCGCACCATAACGAGGGCGCGGATAACCCGGGGCAATGGGCTCAAGCCCATTGCCTTGGCACTGGCGGTCGCAGCCGCGACCATCGGCTGCGCACCCGGCGGGCCGGCCGGCCCGAACCTGACGAGCCTGAGCGTGAACCCGGGCGCTCTGGACTACGCCGGGGGCGCCGTCACCGTCACCGTGTCCGTGGTCGGCGGCGACGCCACTGTCACGCTACGCGGACAGGCCCGCTATGACGGCGGCGCGACCGCCAACTTCAGCCTGGACGCGCAAGGCCAGAGCCGATACTCGGGACAGGTCACGATCGCGGGCAACACAACCATCAGCGACGCGAGCGTTCAGATAGTGGTGCAGGCAGTGCGTGCCGCGACCGGGCAAGTGCTCGCGTCATCGACGTCGACCGTCACCGTGCACGCGGCCGGCAGCCGGCCGCCCGATCCGCCGAGCATCTGAGAGGTGCAGCGCGCCGTGGCCCGGGCCCGGCCTGCAGGATTCGACCCGGAGCCACCGGAATGGACGGCCACGGCGTGCATGGAGAGACCAGAGAGTGATCGAGACTGAGCAATCGGCCGACCCCAAGGCTGACAAGTCCGTTGCACCGCGCCCACGTGGCGTAACCTGGCGTTCACTGACAATCGCGCTCCTACTCGTGCCACTCAATGCCTACTGGGTGGCGATGACGGAGACCGTCTGGTACGCCGGCTTTCCCACCACCATCTCGCTCTTCTACAATGTCGTCTTCATCCTCGTCGCCCTGACCCTCCTCAACTCGCTGGTACGGCTGAGGTGGCCCCGCAGCGCGCTGGAGCACGGCGAGCTGATGGTCGTCTACACAATCCTCTGCCTGACGTCGACGATGGTAAGCCACGACATGCTCCAGGTCCTTACGCCGATCATGACCTACTGCTACAACTTCGCCAAGCCGGAGAACGAGTGGGGCAAGCTGTTCCTGAACGACGTGCCTCGCTGGCTCACCGTGGACGGATCGATCCCCGACTGGCTCGGCGGCGGCAAGTCCGACCTACCGACCAGGCTGATGTACGAGGGCGGCTCGAGCCTGTACAGGCCGGAGATCTGGAAGGCGTGGGTCGTGCCGGTCGGGATGTGGACCATCTTCTGCACGATGCTCTACGGCATGACCCTCGGGCTGAACGTCATCTTCCGGCGCCGGTGGATCGAGTCCGAGCGCCTGACCTTTCCCATCGTCCAGCTCCCCCTGGAGCTTAGCAAGCCCGGCACGTCGCTGAGGCGGTCGCGCGTGTTCTGGATCGTCCTCGCGGTCGTGTTCGCCGCCGACATCCTCAACGGCCTGAAGATCTACAACCCCAAATGGCCGCAGATCCCGCTGACCGCCGGCGCTTCCCCGGCGTTCAACATAGGCGCGCAGATTCCTGACTGGCCGTGGAACGTGCTCAGCCACGGCGGCTTCATGCTGGGTTTCTACCCCTTCGCCGTGGGGCTCTGCCTGTTGCTCCCGACCGAGCTTGCATTCTCGTGCTGGACCTTCTTCTTCATCTTCAAGTTCATGCGAGTGCTGTGCGCGGTGTGGGGGATCTACAGGGGGGAGGGCCCTCCGTACATCGAGGAACAGTCGTTCTCCGCGTACATGGCGCTCGCGGTCTTCTCCGGCTGGACGGCCAGGCATCACCTCGCCGGAGTATGGCGCGCCGTCTGGGGCCTTCCGGGGCGGCTCGATGATGCTCGAGAGCCCATGAGCTACCGCACAGCGACCATACTGGTCGTTGCCGGCTTCGCCACGGCGGTGGTATATGGGTGGAAAGCGGGCATGGGGCTCACGTACGCGTTCTTCTTCTTCCTGATCTACCTGCTGCTCAGCCAGGCTGTCTCGAGGATAAGGGCGGAGATGGGCCTGCCGGCGCACGACCTGCATCACGCCGGGCCCGGCGTGATGCTTGAACGCATGATCGGCACGGTGAACATCCCGCCGACTACGCGCACGGCGACAGAGGTGTTCTGCTGGTTCAACAGAGCGTACCGCGCTCACCCGGCCCCTCACCAGATAGAGGGATTCAAGCTGGCCGAGAGAACCCGCTTCGGAGCCAAGCCGCTGGCCTGGGCGATGGCTTTGTCGATCCCAATAGGAGCGATCACCGCCTACTGGGCATTGCTGCATTGCATGTACCAGAGCGGGGTCGCCGCGCACTTCATGGAGCCGAAGGTTCCCCTGATCTTCGGCTCCGAGCCGTGGAACCGGCTTGCGGGGGCGATGCTGAACCCACAGGCCTACAGGGCGACGCCTTCGTTCGCGATCGGGATCGGCTTTGTCATCACTCTGGTGCTGATGAGCCTTCAGGTGCGGATCCCGTGGTGGCCGCTTCACCCGGCGGGGTACGCGGTTTCCAGTAGCTGGGCGATGATGTACCTCTGGTGCCCGATGCTGATCGCGTGGGTCGTGAAGTCCCTAGTGACTCGGTACGGCGGCAACCGGGCGTTCCAGTCGTCGGTGCCGGTTGCCTTCGGGCTGATACTCGGCGACATGGCGGGCGGCTGCTTCTGGTCGATGTGGGCGCTATGGAGGCTGCCCACCACGGCGCCGTACTGCATATGGGGGAAGTGACGGGCTGCGCGACCTTTGAGCTGCCCGTGGCAGGGAGGTTCGGTGGATACCGTGAAGCGACTCTTGGTGCCGGTACTCGCAGCGCTCTGCTTCCTTCCGCTGCTGGCTCTCGGGCCGGCACGGGAGAACGCCGCTTCCGCCTCCTCCGAGAGCTCCGCTGTGTCGCCCGAGTCCGCGTCCTCAGAGTCAACAGCCGTCCTGACCGAGTCAGAAGCGTTCCCAACCGAGTCAGAAGTGTTCCCAGCCCCAGCCGCCGAGAGCGCCGTCTCCGAGTCCGAACCGGCGGAGGAGCTCCCTATCCCGCCCAGCGGGGCCGGCTACGAGCAGACCGCATCACATGTAAGACAGGACCGCATCGAACGGGGAGTGCGCTATCTCTCGAGTCTGGGCAGCAGGCTCTCGGGCAGCCCGGGCAACCTCGCCGCGGGGGCCTGGGTCGTCAGGCAGTTCAAGGACGCGGGTCTCGACAACGTCCGCGTCGAGGAGTTCGATGTTACGGTTCCGATCAACCACGGCACCTCCGTCGACTTGGACGGGCGGAAGGTCGAGCTCTACCCGCTGTGGCCCAACCTCGTGCGTACCTGCAAGGTGTCGGACGAAGGTCTGCGTGGCCCCGTGGTCGACGGTGGCAGCGGGTCGCTTGGCGATCTGTCGGGGAAGCAGATCCGGGACGCCATCGTCCTCATGGACTGGACCCCTGACTCCAGCTGGTTCAACGCGCCCCTCCTCGGCGCTTCGGCGGTCATCTTCATCGAGCCCCCGCTGATCTCCCGCGGGAGCGCGGAGTCGAAGTTCCTCTCGATGTCCGCCGATGTGCCGCGCTTCTGGGTCCCCCGCGCGGAGGGCCTCGAGCTGCGCGACAGGCTGAAGGCCGCCGGACCGGACGGGCTGCCCGGCACGCTCCATTCCGACGTGCGCTGGGAGACGCGCAAGACCTTCAACGTCCTGGGCGAGATCCGGGGGAGGGAGGAGGGGCACTTCCCCGGCGCTCCGGACACGACACCCGGCAAGGACCAGCGCGTTGTCGTCACGGCTTACTACGACTCGATCTCGGTGGTTCCCGATCTGGCGCCCGGGGCCGAGAACGCGGCGTCCATCGCCACCATGATCGAGGTGGCGCGCGCGCTGGCGGCCGACCCGCCGAAGCGCAGCGTCCTGTTCCTCGCCACCTCGGGGCACTTCCAGGCGCTCTACGGTGTCCGCGATTTCTACCGTCGGAGGTTCGACGCCCTCAAGCGCGCCGACGCGGATGTGCAGAAAGCGCTGGACGAAGCCGGCGCTGAGCGTCCGGATACGGTCGGACCGATGGATGTCGCGGCGATGTTCGGACTCGACCTGTCCAGCCAGAACGACCTGATCTGCGCGCTCTACAAGTCGTACTTCTATGACTGCACCGAGGCCATACAGTGGAAGTTCGCCGACTTCGGCAAGTTCGCCAACAAACAAGCGGAAGCGATCCACTCCACCCTCGGGCTCCCCGGCAAACCGAACTTCGCGGACGCGATCAACTCGATCACGGGGAAGAACTGGCGGTCGTACCTGCCGGGCCGCCTCGCGATGGACTTTGAGGAGGCGCCGCTTGCCTCACGGCCCGGCATAGGCTTCTGCACGGGCAACGACATCCGCGCATTCGTCGACACACCGGAGGACACGCCCGACCGGATGAACTTCACGAACCTATGGCGGCAAGGCGCCATGCTGGCCTGCCTGCTCAAGGACATCCTGGACGACCCGAAGCTCGGCGGACTCATCGACAAGAACGGCAAGTACGCCGAGCTCGACAAGGATGTGTTCTGCACGGCCCAGGGACGTGTCGTGGAGTTCCAGCCCAAGAACCACGAGTACTTCCCGAACACCCCGGTGCCGGGCGCCGTGGCTGTGACGCGCGGCTATCCGAAGACGAGTGTCGGCGTCCGCGGCGACGCGGTGCAGCTTGTCGACAGGGAGGCGAAGTTCACCTACGTCGGCATGCCGAATGTGAAGTTCGCGCGTGGGGGCGGCTCCATTGAGGCCTACTTCCTAGACCCCAAAACCGGCGCCATCACGATGGCCCCCGACCGCGGCGCGAACGGCGACAAGCTGCGGCCGCTCGTGCAGAACATCGACGCGGCGACCAAGGACTGGAAGATCTCGCTCTTCAACTGCGCAACCACCAACCTATTCGACATCATCGACCAGCGGCAGTTCATGCTCTGCGGCGCGATGGCGGTCCTCAACGCCGTCTCCAACGCGGAGCCGTACCAGTACGGGTTCGCTCTGCCGGAGCCGCCGCAGCAGTGGGTCTCCTACTATGAGCCGGTGGCGACCGTGTTCTCGGCGCGGCAGTTCATCGGCGGAGGCGGCGCGACCGCCCAGAAGAGCGATGAGAAGCTGAAGCTCCTAATGGGCGCCGGTGCCCTCGGCCTGCGCTTCATCCTCATCAACGCCGACGCGGAGCATCCGGAGGGACAGGGCTACGACTTCACGCAGTACCCGAAGATCACGCCCACGCCCTACTACGTGTCCCGCGACCTGTGGGCGATCGACGAGTACCGGATCAACACGCTGGAGAAGTTCGGGATTGAGAACCGGCGCTCCATCGAGCTGCACCGAAAGGGAAAGCTCTACCTCACGGAGGCCGACGCCCGTCTGAAGCTCTACGACTATGGCGGGTTCCTGTCGAACCTTCGGACCGCGCTCGCGTATGAGATGCGCGTGTACCCCGATGTCATGAAGACCACGACCGACGTGGTGAAGGCCGTCATCTTCTACCTGTCGCTGCTCATCCCGTTCGCCTACTTCCTAGAGCGCCTTCTCATCGCGTCGCCGAGCATCGTGAAGCAGGCAGGCTGGGCGTCCGGGTTCTTCGGCGTCATCTTCGTCATCCTCTGGCTCGTCCACCCGGCCTTCGAGCTGACGAAGGCCCCGACCATCGTCCTCCTGGCGTTCATCATGCTCGCATTGTCCGTGATGGTCAGCTCGCTGATCGTCTCGCGGTTCGACCACCGTATGAGGCTCATCAGACAGCAGGTCACTGGCGTGCGGGAGACGGACGTCGGCCGACTCTCCGCGTCGGGAATGGCGTTCACGCTCGGCGTGGCCAACATGAGACGACGGAAGACGCGGACCGCGCTGACGTGCGCCACGCTCATCCTCTTAACCTTTACCGTCATCAGCTTCACCTCGGTCGTGGACGAGGTGAAGATGAACAGGCGCCGTACCGATGCGGGCGGGAACTACCAGGGCGTGCTGATCCGCGACCTGAGATGGGAGCCGCTGGGGCTTCCGGCACAGCGCATCCTGGAGAACGAGTACGGCTCGCGCAAGGGCGTGGTCGTGGCCCCGCGCGCCTGGTACATGTCGGTACAGGTCGGCAACATCGGCTTCGTGCCGATCGAGTACGGCGACCAGTCCGTCGATGCGCGCGCACTGGTCGGCTTCACCCCGAGCGAGGCACAGGTGACCGGTTACGACAAGTGCCTGATCGCCGGTCGCTGGTTCTCCAAGGCGGATGTCGGTCCGACGTGCATCCTGCCTCTCGACCGCGCGACCCAGCTCGGGCTGACAGAGGCGGACGTGGCGACGGACAACAAGCCCGGGAAGTTAGTTCGCGTTCTCGGGCAGGCGGCGGAACTCATCGGCATCTTCGACCCGCGCAAGACCAAGGACATCACGGACGTCGACGCCGAGGCGCTGACCCCCGTCGACTACCAGACGATGCAGGAGCAGCGCCGGCAAGGCGGCAGTACCGAAGGCGGCGGCGGAGAGGACGTCCTCGAGCGGTACATCCACTTGTCCGCCGATCAGGTCGCCTTTGTCAGCTACGACTTCGCGATCGACGCGGGCGGCAATCTCCGCTCCATCGCCGTCAACTTCGGCACCCAGGAAGCGCTCGAGAAGGAGATTGAGCCACTGCTGTCGCGGATCGAGCTCAACGTCTACGCCAAGAGCGGCGATCAGAACTACCTGCTCAGCACGCGGGCTAAGAAGAGCGTCCAGCAGGCCGGCAGCGTGCTCATCCCCATCTTCATCGCGGCGTGTATCGTCCTCAACACGATGCTCGGCTCCGTCTACGAGCGCACGCGGGAGATCGGCATCTTCTCGAGCCTCGGCCTGGCTCCCATTCACGTCGCGAGCCTGTTCGTCGCGGAGGCGCTTGTCTACGCCGTGCTTGGCGCCGTCTGCGGCTACCTGGTGGGACAGGTGACTTCCAAGATAATCGTCACCATGGGGGCGCTCGAGCTGCTGAGCCTGAACTACTCGTCCGTCTCGGCGGTCGGGACCATCATCTTGGTCATGTTCACGGTGCTCGCCTCGACGGCGTACCCCGCGACCATGGCATCCCGGCTCGCTACACCGGGCATCGACCGCCGCTGGAGGATGGTTGACCCGAAGGAGGGCCTGCTCGCGATCGAGCTGCCGTTCTCGTCCACCGAAGGCGATGTTCGCGGCCTTAACATGTTCCTGCATGACTACTTCAGCGCCCACGTCGAGTACTCGACAGGCCGGTTCTCCGCCGACAATGTGACGCTCGCGCGGATGGACGCGCCGTGGGAGAGCGGCGAGGGTACGTACGAGGTGTTCCAGCTCGGGGCGACTCTGTGGCTCGCCCCGTACGACCTCGGCGTGCGCGAGCGCTTCACCCTTGTCTCCGGTCCGTCGCCGGAGATGGGCGTCGGCTCGTACGGGTTCTGGGCGCTGATCCACCGCGAGGACGGCGATGAGGCGTCATGGGTCCGGCTGACGCGGAACCTGCTGACGATCCTCAGGCAGCAGTTCCTCCTCTGGCGCACGTTCGACATGGAGACGCGCCGGCCGTACGTTGAGCGCGCGTACGAGTTCGACTCCGGCGATGCCGCGCTGCTGGAGACGCTGAAGGTCGCGAAGAGCGAGACCGCGACACCGGCCGAGGAGGCCGCGTAGTGCGAGGCGTAGCGCAAGCGGTCGAGCCCGCGCTCGACCTTGGATGGGAGGCTCGAGTTCAGCTTGGCTGAGAAAGAGCGGAAAGAGCCGGAAGCGCCGCGGGCCGGGCCAAGGACCGATGCCGAGCTCGAGGCCTACAGGTCCCTCATGGACGTGCCCGACTCCTTCGAGGACGGCTTCAGCAAGAGGACCGTCATCGGGGCGCTGTTTGTCTGCCTCGTGATGATGCCCGCCTCCATCTACCTCGGCCTCCTGACCGGGGGCGGCCTCGGCGGGGCGGCGCCGTGGGTCACGGTGATCCTGTTCACCGAGGTGGCCAGGCGTTCGTTCATGAAGCTGTCCAAGCAGGAGGTCTACATCCTGATCTACGTCGCCGGCGCTCTGGGTGGCGCTGTGGGAGGAGGCGCGTTCGGCGGGGCGATTTGGAACCAGTACCTCGTTCAATCCGCGGCGGCCAAGGGCTTCCAGATCGCGGACAAGATACCGACGTGGGTCGTGCCCCATGCGAGCTCCCCGGGGATCATCAACCGGACGTTCCTGCATTCCGACTGGCTGATCCCAATGGGCCTCGTGGTCCTGGGCGGGCTCATAGGCCGCCTGCAGTGGTTCGGCCTCGGCTACCTGCTGTTCAAGGTTACCTCCGACATCGAGCGCCTCCCCTTCCCCTTCGCGCCCATAGAGGCCCAGGGGGCTACCGCGCTGGCGGAGCACACTCAGAAGCAGGAGTCGTGGCGCTGGCACGTGTTCTCCACCGGGGCGGTGATCGGTCTTGCGTGGGGAGGCTTCTACATCTTCGTCCCGGCACTGTCGGGCGCGGTGCTCTCCAAGCCGATCCAGCTTATCACCATTCCATGGATCGACCTGACGCTCCGAACCGAGAGGATCCTGCCCGGTGTGCCGACGGGCATTGCCACGGACCTCTGGTCGTTCCTGGCGGGCTTCATCACGCCGTTCTGGGGCGTCATAGGTAGCGCGGCCGCCTCGGTCGTAGCGTTCATCATCAATCCGCACCTGGTCCGGACAGGCAAGATGCCGAACTGGGAGCCCGGCATGGACACGGTCCAGACGATGTTCGCGTCCACTCGCGACTACTGGCTGCCGGCGGGGATCGGGGTGCTGCTCGGTATCAGCGTGATAGGGTTCTTCGAGGTGGCGAAGAGCACGTACTACGCCCGAAAGGTAGGCGGTGCCCGGCGCAGGAAGGATGCCGCACTGGCAGCCAGCCGAGGCGACTTCTCGATCCTCGGGTGCGCCGCGCTCTACCTCGCGTCGGTCACGATCCTGGTCGTCATCTGTCGGGTCCTGATCCCGAACTTTCCGCTCTGGTGGCTCCTGTTCTTCGGCTTCCTCTACACGCCGTTGATGTCCTACGTGAGCGCCCGCCTCGTCGGGCTGATCGGGCAAGGCGTCGAGATCCCCATGATGCGCGAGATCAGCTTCATCGTGTCGGGCTACAAGGGGATCGACATCTGGTACGCCCCGATCCCCATCGGCAACATGGGCGGACAGGCGCAGTTCTTCCGCGCGGTCGAGCTCACCGGAACGAAGTTCAAGTCCATCATCAAGGCCGAAGTGCTGATGTTCCCGCTGGGTCTCTTCTTCAGTTTCCTGTTCTGGCAGTACATCTGGAGGCTGGCGCCCATACCGTCCAACGCGTACCCGTACGCGCAGAAGATGTGGCCCCTGAACGCACTGAACACATGCCTCTGGCAGACGGCTACGCTCGAGGACAACCGGTTCTTCTACGAGGCGGTCTTCGCGCCCGAGAAGCAGATGGTCATCCTACAGTGGGGTCTCGCGGCCCTCGGTGGCTACACGGTCCTGGTGCTGCTTCGCCTCCCAACGATGTTCATCTTCGGGTTCCTGCGCGGCGTGGGCACGATGCCCCACTACACGATCCTGACACTCTCCGGGGCATTGCTGAGCAGGTACTACTTCGAGCGCAAGTACGGCTGGAAGCAGTGGAAGCTGTGGATGCCGGTCATGCTCGCCGGGTTCTCCTGCGGCATGGGCCTCACCGGAATGGCCGGCGCGGCACTCGCGATGGTCATCAAGTCGGTCAAGCAGTTCCCGTACTGACGGCACTTTCCGCCCTCACCCCCATCCCCTCTCCCTAGGGAGAGGGGTGCCGTAGGGGCGCGATTTGTCGCGCCCGCGAGGGCGGGGTGAGGGCGGATCACGTGAAGGTCATCCTGGGCATCAGCGGCGCGAGTGGCGCGATCTATGGCGTGGAGATGCTACGGGGACTGGTCGTCCACGAGGTCGACGTCGACCTGATCGTGTCTCCGGTGGCCGAGAAGGTGTTCCAGGACGAGCGAGGCGAGAATGCGCGCTCGGCTGTGGCCCGGGTGCTGCGAGAGACCGCCGCGAAGGTCACCGTGCAGACGTGGGACTATGACGACTTCGCCGCCGGCCCCGCGTCCGGCTCGTACCGGCACAACGGGATGCTCATTGTGCCGTGCTCGATGGCGACAGTGGGTCGGATCGCCTCCGGCACGGCCCCCAACCTCATCTGCCGCGCCGCCGATGTCTGCTTGAAGGAGCGCCGGAAGCTCATTCTGGGCGTTCGCGAGACGCCACTCTCGGCGATCCACCTGCGGAACCTGACCGCCCTTTCGGAGGCCGGCGCACTCGTCGCGCCCGCTTCGCCGGCGTTCTACGGGCGCCCGCAGACCATCGAGGATCTCGTGCGCGCGTTCTGCGGCAGGCTACTCGACGCGCTCTGCATCCCGAACGACTGGGCGCCCCGGTGGCTGGAATGAGGCCGCCCGTGGGCGAGCACATTGGCTCACCCCTACGCCACCTGGCCCTCGTGCTCGACAACATCAGGTTCCAGCACACGCTCTTCGCGATGCCGTTCTGCCTCATGTCCTTCGGCTACGCGACCTACCCCGGACCAAGCGCGCGTCTGCTGCTGCTCGTGCTCCTCGCGATGGTCACTGCGCGCACGGCTGCGATGTCCTACAACCGCTTCGTCGACGCGGAGCTCGACGCGCTGAACCCTCGGACGCGCCGCCGCCCCGTGCCGACAGGGCGGATCACCAGGAGGGAGACGCTCCTCTGGACAGTGGGGGCGTCGGTAGCTTTCGTCGGCGTCTGCGCGCTCGTCAACATGTGGGCGCTCGCGCTTTCACCGGTCGCCCTCGCGGTCGTTCTCAGCTACTCGCACGCGAAGCGCTTCACGTGGCTCTCGCACGTCTGGCTGGGGGCGGCGCTCGGCATCGCGCCCCTCGGGGGCTGGGTCGCGGCCGGCAGCCTGCCGTGGAGTCCGATCCCTTGGCTTATCGCGGGCGCGGTGGTACTCTGGGTTGCCGGCTTCGACGTGATCTACGCGACCCAGGACGAGGCGTTTGACCGCCGAACGGGGCTCCAATCGCTCGTCACGAAGCTCGGCATCGGCGGCGCCCTGTGGGCCGCTCGGGCGGCGCATCTGGCCGCCGTCGGGTTGCTCGCGGCGCTGGGCCTCGTGGCCGACCGCCTCGGGGTGGTCTACTTCGCCGGGCTGGCCGTGGCCGCGCTGTCGATCCTCGCCGAGCACGCGATGGTCCGCGCGGATGATCTGTCTCGCGTAAGTGTCGCGTTCTTCACGATGAACGGTATCGTGAGCCTCGTGCTGTGCGCGGCCACACTTGCGGATGTGTACTGGTGGTGAGCGGTCCTTGCTTGATCGGCCCCTGACGGGCGACGTCGCGGACCTGGAGGAGACGGTCCTCGCGGGCGAGCGGCTCGGCGTGCCCGACATTGCGCGGCTCTACCGAACGCGCGACATCCTCGCCCTCGGGCGCATGGCGAACTGCGTGCGGCAGCGCAGGAACGGCGACCGGACCTACTTCATCATCAACGCCCACATCAACCCCACCAACATCTGCGTGAACGAGTGCCGCTTCTGCGCGTTCAGTCGCTCCGCCGGCGCGGAGGGCGCCTACGAGATGAGCCTGGAGGAGGTCCGCGAGCGATCGCGGGCACTGCGGGGCAGGCCGCTGTCGGAGGTGCACGTCGTGGGTGGACTCCACCCGGCGTGGCCGTACCGGCGATACCTGGACATCCTGCGTGCGATCCGTGAGGAGCTCCCGGAGGCGCATCTCCAGGCGTACACGGCGGTGGAGGTGGCGTACATCGCCGAGCGCGGCGAAGTCAGCATCGAGCATGCGCTTCGCGATCTCGTTGACGCGGGCCTCGGCAGCCTACCGGGCGGCGGGGCGGAGGTGTTCGACCCCGAGATCAGGTCGGCGCTGTGCCCCAGGAAGCTGTCCCCCAAGGCCTGGCTTGATGTGCACCGGACAGCTCACCGAATGGGCCTGCGGTCAAACGCGACGATGCTCTATGGGCACGTCGAGACCGCTGAGCAGCGCGCGCATCACCTCGTGCGGCTCCGCGAGTTGCAGGACGAGACCGGCGGTTTCCTTGCCTTTATCCCGCTCGCCTACCATCCGGAGAACACGCCGCTCGGCGGCAAGCGCGCCGGCGGATACGAGGACCTGCGCAACCTGGCCGTGGCGCGCGTCGCGCTCGACAACTTCGACCACATCAAGGCCTTCTGGATCATGCTGGGGCTGAAGATAGCTCAGGTGAGCCAGGCGTTCGGCGTCGACGACCTGGACGGCACCGTGGTCGAGGAACGGATAACCCACGCCGCGGGCGCCGAGACGCCGCAGGCGCTCGCGCGGGAGGAGCTGGTGGCGCTCATTCGCGAGGCCGGGCGCGAACCCGTTGAGAGAGACACGCTCTACAACGTCACGCGGAGCGAGGAGGCGGCCCGATGAGCGGCTCCGGCCGGGTCCGCGTGGGTGTAATGAACTACATCCTCGGCCGTCCGCTCGTACGGGGGCTTGTCACGCGCCGAAGCGACGAGGTGGAGATCATCGAGGACGTCCCGGCGCGCGTGGGCGAGATGCTCGCCGCCGGGCGCCTCGACACGGCCATCGCGCCTGTGGCGATGATCCTGGCCACCCCCGGCATCGACGTGGTCCCCGGTCTTGGGGTGTTGTGCGACGGCCCCGTGCAGAGCATCCGGCTGTTTCACAAGACCCCCCTCAGTGAGCTTCGGAGAGTGGCGCTGGACGGGAGCTCGCGCAGCGGCGCGATGCTCGCTCGCATCGTGCTCGAGCGTTTCGAGGGCGCTGCGCCGGAGTACGTCCGCAGGCAACCGTCGCTGCCCGAGATGCTTGCTGACTGTGACGGTGCACTACTGATCGGCGACCCCGCACTCACTGCTTCGGCCGACGTCGCTCCGTACGTCGACCTGGGGGAGCTGTGGAAGCGGCACACCGGCCTAGGCTTCGTGTTCGCGATGTGGGGCCTCCGCGCTGGCCTGGCCCAAGACAGGCGCGAGCACATCGCCGAGCTGCTCGACTGGTCGCTCTCGGTCGGCGAGGAGGAACTCGAGGACATCGTGGCTGAGGAGAGCGTACGCATCGGCCTGCCGCCCGAGGAGGTGCGTGCGTACCTAGGCGAGCGGATCCGCTACCGCCTGGCGCCGAACGCGACGAGCGGCCTTAGGCTGTTCGCGCGGCTCGCGGTCGAGCAGGCCCTCCTCCCGCCGGGGGCGGGCGTGAACCTGCTAGCCGTGGCCGCGGACGCGGCCGGGCCCGCTGACCGTCCCGACGCCTCGTCCGGCCAACCTCAGCCCCCGGCCTGCGGCCGTTTCCCCTCTCCGCTAGCGGAGAGGGGGTGGTCGCTGGCGCAGCCGCGAACCGGGGGTGAGGTTGGCAGCGGCCGGAGTCGGCCGGCTGACGAGGAAGTGTCACCGGACGCGCTGCAGCGAGGCATAACGAGCTGGCCGGCTCACGCCAGCTCGTCCGCGGACGCCATCACGTCACTCCTCGAGCACGGCGACCTCCTCGAGCTCGGTGCCGCGGCCGACGAGCTTCGGTTCCGTCTCCACCCCGAACCCGTCGTCACCTACGTCGTCGACCGCAACATCAACTACACGAACGTCTGCGTCTCGGGGTGCCGTTTCTGCGCATTCTACCGGCGCGACGGCGACCCGGACGCGTTCGTCCTCACGACCGACGAGGTGCTGCGCAAGGTCGGAGAGCTCGTCGACGCCGGTGGAACGCAGGTGCTCATGCAGGGCGGGCTGCACCCGCGACTGGGGCTCGACTGGATCTGCGCGCTTGTCCGCGAGATCAAGTCTGCCTACACGTCTGTGGATGTGCACTCCCTGTCGCCGCCCGAGGTGGTGCACTACGCGCGGGTCGAGGGACTGCCGGTGCGCGCCGTGGTCGAGCGGCTGCGCGAAGCCGGGCTGTCGTCGCTGCCGGGCGGCGGCGCCGAGATCCTGAGCGACCGGGTTCGCAGCGTAGTCAGCCCGCACAAGTGCACAGCCGACGAGTGGCTGGTCGTGATGCGCGAGGTCGCCGCGGTCGGCATGACGGGCACGGCAACGATGGTGTTCGGGCACATCGAGACGACGGCCGAGCGCGCCGAGCACCTCTTCCGCGTCCGCGACCTGCAGGACGAGACGGGGGTCTTCACGGCCTTCATCCCGTGGACGTTCCAGCAGGCCAACACGGCCCTGACCGACGTCCGGCCCGCGGGGGGCTATGACTACCTGCGGACGCTGGCGGCTTCCAGGCTGGCGCTGCCCAACATCCCCAACATCCAGGCATCGTGGGTCACGCAGGGAGCCGCCATCGCGCAGCTCGCCCTCCGTTTCGGCGCGAACGACCTCGGCGGCACCATGATGGAGGAGAACGTCGTCGCCGCGGCGGGATGCCGCTTCAGGGTGAGTGTCGAGGAGCTGCGCGCGATCGCCGAGGAGGCGGGCTTCGAGCTCAGGCAGCGCCGGACGGACTACACGCGGGTGTAGGCGGCCGTCAGGCGTGCGCCCCGGTCGCCTCCCACTCGAGGTGAACCGCGGGGTCGCCGTCGCGCGCGGGCGTGCGCCCGGTCATCCGGTCCACCACGATCTCGATCGCCCCACACCGCTCGGCCCGCTCTCGCGGGACCTGGGCGCGGGGCTTGCTCGGAGTGCTGTAGCGGGCCTGGAACTCGGTGAGGGTCTCGCACCGCTCGGCAAGGTCATCGACGACGCGCGCACGGCCCCAGCACATGACGCTCCGCCACGGGAGGTCGCACGCGTCGCCGGCATGCGGCACCGGAAGGCCGTCCTGCCGCGACACGGTGAAGCACACGCGCGGGTTCGCGCGGATCATGTCCAGCTTCCTGCCCTCCAGGGCGCAGTGGAGTAGAATGCGGCCGCGCGAGTACGTATAGTTGATGGGCACCACGTACACCTCGCCGTCGACCGTGAGTCCGAGGTGGCCCAGGTCCTGCTCCTGTAGGAAGTCGGTCATGCTGGTGAACGCGTCGTCGTTGCTCATTGGGGCCCTTCCCGCCTTGCCGGCTGTTCACCGGCGAGGCAGCGCCGAGCGCTTCGCCGCGGACCCGGGCGATGACCTTCCGGCCTGGTGGTCGCCTTGACACTACCTGGGCACGAGGTTAGACTTGGCCTTCACGGCGGCTAGCGCGACCATGCTGGCCGCCTTCGTATTGTTACGTACAAGCCCGGTGCAGCCCCGTGTTTGAGAGCCTAACAGACAAGCTACAAGGGGTGTTTCGTCGCTTTCGCGGCCGCGCGCGTCTGACCGAGAAGGACCTGGACGAGGGCCTTCGCGAAGTGCGGCTGGCGCTCCTCGACGCGGACGTCCACTTCCGCGTCGCGCGGAACTTCAACGACCGGGTGCGCGAGCGTGCGCTGGGCGCCGAGGTATCCGCCGCCCTTCACCCGGACCAGCAGGTCATCCAGATCGTGTTCGAGGAGCTCATCGCGGTGCTGGGGTCGGACGAGAGCCAGCTCCGCTTCTCCGAGGTGCCGCCCACCGTCATCGTCCTCTGCGGCCTCCAGGGCGGCGGCAAGACGACCACCGCGGCCAAGCTCGCCGGCCTGGTACACAAGGAGCAGCGCAAGCCGCTCCTCGTGGCCACCGACATACATCGACCGGCCGCGATCCGGCAGCTCGAGGTGGTCGGCGAGCAGGTCGGCGTTCCCGTCTTCCGGCTGGGAGACCAGACACACCCCGTCGACATCGCCAAGGCCGCGGTTCGCTATGCCGGCCAGAACGAGCTCGACACGCTCATCATCGACACCGCCGGCCGCGTGCACACCGACGAGGAGATGATGACCGAGATTCGCGACATCGTCGGAGCGGTCAACCCTGACGAGGTACTCCTCGTCCTAGACGCGCTGACCGGCCAGGACGCGGTGAACGTAGCGGAGGCCTTCCATCGCGAGGTCGAGTTCACGGGCGTCATCCTGACCAAGATGGATGGCGACGCTCGAGGCGGCGCGGCCCTCTCGGTGAGAGCCATCGCAGGCGTCCCCATCAAGTTCGTCGGCGTCGGCGAGAAGCTCGACGCCTTGGAGCCCTTCCACCCCGACCGCATCGCGCGCCGCATACTTGGCATGGGCGATGTCCTGACCCTTATCGAGAGAAGCCAGGAGGCCTTCGACCGCGATCAGGCGATCGCGATGCAGCAGAAGCTGCTGAAGGAAGGCCTGAACCTGGAGGACTTCCTGGGCCAGATCCAGCAGATGCGCAAAGTGGGGCCGCTGACCCAGATCATCGACATGCTGCCTCGGGGCTTCCTGGAGGCATTCGGCGGCGGCCCGGGCCAGCAGGAGATGGACCCGAAGGAGATTGACCGGGTCGAGGCCATCGTCTTCTCGATGACACCGGACGAGCGCCGGAGTCCGGGTATTCTCAACACAAGCAGGAAGCGCCGGATCGCGCGCGGCAGCGGCACCACGGTTGCCGACGTGAACGCGCTTCTGAAGCAGTTCAGCCAGACCCAGAGCATGGTGCGGAACATGGTGACGGGACCGCAGGGGCCCAAGAGCCAAGGCCGCGTGCAGTCGGCCCGCGTTTCCAGCGGGAAGTCCAGGAAGCATCACAAGAGGAAGCATGGGCGTTAGTGCCGCTGAACGGCACTCGGAGGTGACAGGCAGTTGGTGAAGATCAGGCTACGCAGGCATGGCGCCCGGAACGCGCCCGCCTATCGAGTGGTCGTGACGGACGCGCGCTCGCCGCGCGACGGACGCTTCCTCGAGACGGTCGGGCACTACAACCCGAGGCAGGAACCGCCCGAGCTGCACATCAATGAGGAGCGCGCGCTCCACTGGCTCGGCCAGGGAGCCCGGCCCACCGAGGCCGCGCGGGCGCTACTGAAGCGTGTCGGCGTGCTGGAGACGTTCGAGCGTCAGCGGGACGAGCTTCGCGCACAGCGGAAGGAGACCGCCGCTGACGGCGGCGCCGAGGGCTAAGGGCGCTCCTCCGCGGGAGGGGACTAGCTTGAGGGAACTGGTCTTGTACCTGGTCCGCTCCCTCGTCGACGACCCCGACTCAGTGTCCGTCGAGGAAGTGCGACAGGGCGACCGTATGGTGTACGAGGTCACCGTCGCGCCGGAGGACACGGGCAAGGTCATCGGCCGTCAGGGACGCGTCATCAGCGCTCTGCGACTGCTCGTCAAAGCCGCGGGACTCAAGACGGGCGCGCGTGCGCACGTCGAGATCGGTCCCTAGCTGTTGCGGACGGTCGGCGCTCGAAGAAAGGCTGCCTAGATGAGGATCGTGCGGCCCGTAAGGGTCAAGTTCGTTGTCACGCAGGAGCTCAAGGACGCGCTCGTTGCGCAGTCGCGGCAAGCGCTCACCTCGCTCGACTCGCGGGTGCAGCAGATCGACGTCGAGGGCCGGCGGGTCATCGAGCACATCCAGAGGGAGAACGTCCTGCGGGCCGGCCAGGTGCGCGAGCAGCTCGAGGAGGAGAAGCAGAACCTACTCGAGCTCAGGCGCGAGATGGGCGAGCGCGCGAGGGAGCTCGAAAGCCTGCAGCTCGGCGATGAGATCACCCAGCGGATGGAGGTGCCGATCCAAGAGATAGTGGACCTGGAGGTCGGAGAGCCGGCCGCCAAGGTGCTGGGGCTGACCGAGGTGCTGATCAAGGGCGAGACGATCGCGGAGATCCGCCAGGTCGAGGTCGCCCCCGAGGAGGCCGCCGAGGCGGCGGCCGAGGGCACGGCCATTCCGGCCGAGGGTGGCTAGGCTCCCAAAGCATGTGGGATGATCGATGAGCGGCGCCGGTGCGGATGAGGGTGATCTGGCTGGCTGGTGCGTCGACATCGGGCGCGTCAGGCGCCCGCACGGCACCCGGGGGGAGGTCGCGGTCACCCCGCTGACAGACCGGCCGGGCCGGTTCGCGGACCTGGAGCGCGTGGCCGTGTTTCCCGAGCGGGGCACGCCCCGGGTGCTGCGCCTGGAGGGGTACAGGCCCGTACGCGGGCTCGCGTATCTCTGGCTCGAAGGGATCCGTGATCGGGACTCGGCGGATGGGCTCCGCGGCGCGGTCCTGCGGATCCGCCGCGACATGCGGTACGAACTGGAGCAGGGAGAGTACTGGATCGACGACCTGGTGGGTCTCGAGGCCGCGACAGACGACGGCCGTACCCTCGGAACGATCCGCGAGGTGCTCACACTACCGGCGAACGATGTCTATGTGACGGATCACTGCCTAATACCGGCGCTGCGCGACGTGGTGCTCGCCGTCGATCTAGAGGCGAAGACGATGACTGTGCGGGCGGTCCCCGGTCTCGCGCCGGAGCTGGGGATCTGACCGACAGAGAGCTCGGAGCGGAAGATGATCTACGACGTGCTGACCACCTTCCCCGAGCTCTTCGAGGGCCCGTTGCGCACGAGCATCACGGGCCGCGCGATAGACAGCGGCCTCATCCAGTGCCGGGTGCGCAACATACGAGACTGGACGGACGACCGACACCGCACGACGGACGACTCGCCGTTCGGCGGCGGGGCCGGGATGGTGATGAAGGCCGAGCCCGTGATCCGGGCTGTGGAGGATCTCCAGCGGGAGGACCCGAGAGGCCATGTTGTGCTCACCTCCCCGCAGGGCGAGCTGCTCCGCCACGAGCTCGTGGGTGAGCTCTCCGGGCAGAGCCGCCTCATCATTATCTGCGGGCACTACGAAGGTGTCGACGAGCGGGTCCGGGATCTCGTGGTCGACCGCGAGGTGTCGATAGGCGACTACGTCCTCACGGGCGGGGAGCTCGCGGCGCTCGTAATCATTGACGCGACGAGCAGGCTCGTGCCCGGTGTTCTCGGCACGGCGGAGTCGGCCGAGGCGGACAGCTTCGCGTGGGACGGGCTGCTCGATTGCCCGCACTACACCCGTCCGAGGGGGCTGCGCGGGCTCGAGGCGCCCGCCGTGTTGTTGTCAGGCAATCATGCGGAGATCGCGAGGTGGCGGCGCGAGCAGGCGGTCCGAAGGACCGCCGAGCGTCGGCCCGACCTCTTGGCCCGAGCGGCGCTGACCGATGCGGAGCGCGCACTCGCGGAATCCTTGGCAAGACAGGAGCAGCAGTGATGGACATCATCGCCCAACTCGAGAAGGAGCAGGCCAGGCAGACGGACCTGCCGCAGATGAGCCCGGGTGACACGGTCAAGGTGCATTACCGCGTACGCGAAGGCACGCGCGAGCGCACCCAGGTGTTTGAGGGCACCGTGCTTCATGTTCGGCGCGGGCAGGGCTGTCGCGACATGTTCACCGTCCGGCGCGTGTCCGGCGGCATCGGGGTGGAGCGCATCTTCCCATGCGACTCACCGAAAATCGAGAACGTGGAGATCGTGCGCCGCGGACGCGTGCGCCGAGCGCGGCTCTACTACCTAAGGGACCGCGTGGGCAAGAAGGCCAAGGTCAGGGAGGCCCGTCGCACGGCCGCGGAGGAGCAGGCCGCCGTCCAGGCCCGGGAGGCCAGACGCGCCCAGCGCACGGAGCGTAGAGCCGCCAGCCGCGACCAGACCGCGGCTCGGGGCGACGAAAAGGCTCCGCGGTCCTAGGCCTCGTGCCAGGCACAGGACGGAGGCCGGCCGGGCCGATGGTCCACCTGGAATGGATCACACTTCAGGCCATCTGCGTCGTCACGGTGCTCATCGCGTTATGCGCCGTGCGGCTGGTCGTGAGACACACCAGGGACCTGAGCCCGGCCACTCGGGACACGCTGTCCGGTCTGTTGCGAGACATCGCCGCGGTTGTCGCGTTTGTGTACTTCCTGTTGCGCCCGTTCGTGGTCCAGACGTGCTGGATTCCCTCGGAGTCGATGTTGCCAACCCTCGTTGAGGGCGACCGCGTGCTCGTCAACTCGTGGGCGTTCAGGTACCTCCCGCCGCGGCGCGCCGACGTGATCGTGTTTCACCCGCCCAGGGCCGCGGCCGCTAGGCCCGAGGACCTGTCCGACCCCACCGACTACGTCAAGCGCCTGATCGGCCTGCCGGGCGAGTCGGTGCGCACGGACCGCGACGGGACGGTGCATGTCAACGGGCGGCCCCTGGGCGAACGTTACATTCCCGGAGATCGGCGTGGGAGCTACGAGTTCCCTGAGTGCGTTGCCGACGGTCAGACAGCAGCGGCCGACCCAAGAGAGTTCGTGACAGAGCTCGGAGAGACGTTCCGACTCGACGTGGCCCCGTCGCCCGACCTCCCGAGCCGGCTGGAAACGCGGGTGCCGGCCGGGCGCTACTTCGTGCTGGGCGACAACCGCGACTCCTCGGATGACGGCCACCGGTGGGGTTACCTGCCGGCCGACGCCACCGTCGGGCGCGTGTGTCTGGTATTCTGGCCTCCGAACAGGATCGGCTTTGTGCACTGAGCGGCCCCGTCCGCGTGACCGGAAAGCGTGAGCAACTTGGTAGTCCAGAAGTCACTGACAGGCCTGCTTCTCCTCCTCGCCGTCGTGGCCCGCTTCGCGTTCGAGGCGTATGAGCGGTACGTGCGCCGCGACCATCCGAACGCGTGGGCCATCGCACACTCGAGCGAGGTCAAGAGCGCCCTCAACATCTCCGCCGTGGTCTTCGGCCTGGTCTTCGCCTTCTTCTCGCCCGAGTTCCGGGCCCTGAATATGGGGCTCAAGGTCGCGCTGTTGGTGATAGCCCTGGCGGTAGCCAGGATCTGGGTGGCTTGGGGCGAGCGCGACGAGGCGCTGGCGGGCCAGGCGGGTCAGCAGTCCCGGTCGTCGCTAGTACCGAGCCGGGCCAGCGCGCGCGAGCTTAGCAACTCAGGGCTCGTTGCCCTTGCGCTCGTGTTCTTCATCATCAAACCATTCGCGGTCGCGGCGTTCTGGATCCCGTCGGAGTCGATGGTGAGCACGCTGCTTGTTAGCGATCGGGTAGTTGTGAACAGGTTCGCCTACCGGTTCATGAGCCCGCGCCGCGGCGACATCGTCGTGTTCAAGGCGCCCCCTACCGCGGACCCGGAGGGCAAGGAGTTCATCAAGCGTCTCGTCGGTCTTCCCGGAGATCGCATCCGAATCCGCGACGGCCAGCTCTACGTCAACGGCCAAGCCGTAAGCGAGCCGTACATCCGCGAGAGGCCGAACCGCAACTTCCCTCGCGAGGACTTCGGCCCCGCCGGGCGGACTATCACGCAGTACGACATCATGACGCACCTGCCCGTCGAGTTCACGATCCGCGGCGGCGATGTGATCGTTCCTGAGGGGCACTACCTCATGCTCGGGGACAACCGCAACCACAGCCACGACGGACGCGACTGGGGGTTCGTGCCGGAGGACAACATCATCGGCCGCGCGATGTTCATCTTCTGGCCGCCGGGTCGCGTGCGCGGGCTGTACGCCCCCGATGTGAGCTACGACGCCGGACGCAACGGCGAGCCCGTACTGGGTGGCTCATACTGACGGCGGTGGCACACCGTGGCCGAGCTTGTCGCCGGTGTCGACGAAGCGGGCCGGGGCCCGATCGCGGGCCCGGTCGTGGCCGCCGCGGTGGTGCTGGGGTACGCGGACATCCCCGGCCTGGCCGACTCCAAGAAGCTCACCGAGCGGAGGCGTGACGCGCTCGCAAGCGACATTCGCGAGAGGTGCGTCACATACGGTGTCGCGCGCGCCACAGTGGCCGAGATAGAGAAGCTCAACATCCTCGGAGCCACCTTCCTCGCGATGCGTCGGGCGCTGGCGCTCCTCAGCCCTCGGCCATGCCTAGTGGTCGTTGACGGCCCCCACCCGATACCCCGCCTGCGGGCCCGGCAGCTAGCGGTCGTCGACGCGGACGAGTCGTTCGCTCCCGCGTCGGCCGCCTCGATCCTCGCCAAGGTGGAGCGCGACCGGATGATGAGGGAGCTCGCGGAGCAGTACCCGCAGTACGGCTTCCAAAGGCACAAGGGCTACTGCACGGAGGAGCACCTGGCCGCGCTGCGCGAGCACGGCCCCTGCCCGGCGCACCGGATGAGCTTCGCACCGGTGCGTGCCGTGTTGTCCAGCCCCGAGGATCTACAGCGGTTCATCGAAGAGAGCTTCGGCGTCCCGTAGCACCGACAGATAACGGGCTTTGGCCCATTGTCTCGTCACGGAACCTCTACCAGCCCAATGTCCATCATCGCCGCCGCGGCGCGGAGCGCCTCTCGATGGTCGCCGTAGCCGAGCGCGAGGTGATGTGAACCGCCCTCCAGGCTGTAGCGCGTCAGGAACTCGCAGACGCCCGCGGCGCACCGGGGCTTCATCTTGAAGTGCGGTGACAGGATGCCCTTCGCGGGGCCCCAGTCCTCCACGTCGGCGAGCGCGACGATCATCTTGAGCTTGCCACCGGCGGCGCCAACGAGGTTCAGCAGGGTCACGGGCCCGGGCCGCAGCACCGCGAACACGCAGACCGACGGCTCGCCAGGAAGCCAGGACTCATCTTTGCGGATCAGCCGCGGCGGAAGGTCGGCCCGCGCGAGCTTGGGGTTCGTCTCCGCCATGTGATCCATGAACACGGCGTCCCCGCCGAAGTCGATGGTAAACATCTCGACGAAGCTCGTGTCCGACGTCAGGCCCTGCATGAGCATGACAGCCGTTGCCGAGGTGGGATCCCCCTCTCCGCCGTACCCGAAGCCCTCGGCCAGCAGCTTCGAGATCGCGAGGAACGGTTGCGTGCGGATGCCGGGGTGCTCAGTGGCCGCGGTGAACAGGGCGCAGAATGCCGACAGCCTCTGCTCGGCGATCAGCGCGCGCACGCCGAGTTCCACCCGGGCCGACAGGCGGTGATCGCCGTCCGTCACGTCCGGGTCGACCGAGAACTCCTCGCGGTCGCGTGCCATCACGCGCTCGACTTGTCCCTCATCGGCCGCCTCGATGAGTGCGGCAAGGCGAGATGGCGAGACGTGCAGCACCTCTACGCCTGTCTTCGCGAGGAGGGCGGAGACGTCGACCTGCAGGTCGCCCATCCCGTCGAACGTATGCCCGAGTATCCCGATCCTAGCGGCACGCAGCCGTGCCACAGCTCCTGCGGCGCTGATCTCCGCCTCGATGCGGGCGAGCGTCTCCGCCGATGTGTAGCGGCCGGTAACGAGCCGGAACGCGCGTCCGTGCCGGAGAAGCACGTTGCACAGGTCCTGCACGCCATGCATGCCGTGGTTGTACATCATGTCCTCCGGCCCGAAGTTGGGGCCGACGGTGTGCAGCTTCTGCGTGTTCCAGACAAGGATGGGCACCTTTGTCCGCAGTAGAGCGGGCAGTGAGGCGAGGCTCTGCGAGTAGGAAAGGAGCACGATCACGATGAGGTGGACGCCCTCTCGCTCAAACCGCGCCACGGCCGCATCGACACCTTCGCGGTTCCAGGCGACCGGCGCGTGCACCACATCGGCGAACCGTGACAGCGTGTCGCGCAGCTCGCACGAGAACGCCTCGAGGCCCGGGATCATCTCCGGCGAGGTGTCGTGGTAGAGTTCCAGCGTCAGTCCGAGCAGCCCCACGCGGGGTCTCATGGTATGCGCCTCCTCAGGGGTGTGCGCCGGGGCCTTCGCTCAGGGTGCGATGGGGGCCTGCCGGCCCTACTCCCTCGCCCCCGGGCTCGGGAGAGAGGGCGGCGTGAGGGGATGCGTGCGCGGTCACCTAGCGTAACGCCTTCGTGTACAGGGTAGGACCCTGGTATGAGCGGGTGGACTGAGACGGACAAACGGGTCACTTGCATCAGCCTGTACGTGGGCGCCACGCTTCTGGGCTTCCTGGTTGCACTGATGGGCAGCCTCTACAGCAGCCGACCCCCTGATGAGGACCAACTGATTGTGCACCTTGAGTACCCGGGTGGGTCTCTGGTGCTCACTCCTACCGGAGTCGGCCCCACCACATCAGCCTCCGGACCAACGAGAAGCCTGACCGTCATCTCGTCCCGGCGGCGGAGCGGCTGGCAACGCTGGGACGAGGCCGACGCCAATCGTCCCGCGTGGCGCGTTGGGCCTGCGTCGGTCGTGGCGCCCAGAGCACATGTGGGTGGTGGCTGATCGTGACCCCCCGTAGCCGCACGGTACTCCGTCGGATCTCAGAGCACCTTCTATGCTCGCTACTCGGTGCGATGGTCGGCTTCATTGCCGCAGGCCCGCTCATGTCCTTCAGCGGCAGCCGTTGGGGCCCGAGCCTGCGCACATCGGTCGACGTGTCGGCGTGGAGCGACACCCCGAATGGCCCCGACCTTCGGCTGGAGGTTGTCGAAGCCACGCCGGACGGCGAGAGCACAGTGCTCTCCGAGCCGTTCCCATTCGCCGATCCGGCCCCGGAAGAGAGGATCGCGGACGCACATTACCGCTGGGAGGCGAACTGCAACATCGAGCTGTCCAGGCTCCGATCTTACGCGACGCGCCGCGGTGTCATGCTTCCGCATCTGCGCCCACCAGTCATCGGACATCCGGAGGCGTACACCATCAGGATCGTCGGCGGAGCGCGCATTGACGTTCAGCCCGCATCGGCCCGACTCGTGGACGCTGTCGACGACGTTGTGAGGATCACGGCGGCCCGGCGCCCAAGCGGTCACACGCCCGCCCGGTAGTCCACCTTCGCCAGGCGCCTGCGGAGCGCGTGGCTGTAGGTCACGGCGGGGTGGCCCGCGATGAGCATCAGGCCCTGACGATTGCGCGGTGGGATGCCGTACTTGCGCTTGAGCGTCTTGCTGTACTTCACGAACCACGGCACCGAGCCGATCATGCAGGTTCCGAGGCCCAGCGACTCCGCGGCAAGCATCGCGTAGGTCGCGCTGATGAGCGGATCGGCGGGGTCGGCAAGGGGCGAGACGTGGAAGTACAGCGCGAGCGGCGCGTCGTAAAGAAGCCAGTCCTCACCCCGACCGTGTGTGTCGATCAGGAAGTCGGCGAGAGGGACCACGAAGGTCTGCCACATCTCATACCCGTCGCGGCCCATGAAGGGCCGCATCGCGATGCCCATGCCCTTCGAGAACATCCACTTCTGCCGGCGCACCTCGGAGATCGTGTCAGACACGAACTCACGCACCCGCTCGCGACCGTGGAGGACGAGCACCTCGACATCCGACGGCGGCAGCCCCATCGGGGCCGTAGAGAGGGCCTCGAGGATCTTGTCCACTAGGGGCCGCTCGATCTCCGCGTCGGCAAACTCACGCACGCTGCGCCTCGCCAGCATGAGGCCCCGGAGCGCGTCATAGCCTGCGCGCTCCTCGAGCGCCGGCAGCTCACGGACGTCGTCGGGCGAGAGGTCGCGCCCGTTCACCGAGATGCACGCGTTGGGGCAGACAGCCATGCAGTGCCCGCAACCGACGCAGCCGAAGAGGCGGCTCTGGTCGATCTGCAGCCGTCCGTCCGCGGTGAGCAAAGGGCCGCCCTTGCATACGGCGACGCACCGCCCGCACACAACGCAACGAGAGTAGTCTACAGCCACCTCGGCATTGTCATATGCACGGCCGGTCTTCAGTGGCATGGCGCGCCCCTCCGCTAGTCCCCCAGCAGGTTCAGTACCCCCGGCCATCGCGACCGGTAGTGGGCGGTGCCGTAGTGCGCGATGTCCTCCGTGAGTGTGAACATACCCCCGCATCGCAGCCGGTTGCCGGCCGCCACATGATCCAGCACCGCCCGCCTGACGCTCGAGTCGCGCCGCGCGGTCGCGGGGTCGACGTCATCCGTGTAGAACAGGAAGTACAGGCCGTCCTTGCCGGACGAGTGCACCGGGTAGAGGTACAGCTCGCGCATGTGCCGCACGAGGTTGGCGTCCGGTCCCAGCATGTCCTCGAACTGCGTGTTGTAGATCCATGAGACGCAGCTCACGCCAACGCAAAGCCGATCGGGGAACGTAGCGGCGAGAAACGCGGGCGCCCTGGAGAGCGAGTCGCGACATGCCTCGGGCCTCATGCCGCCCCCGGACGGGATGTGCATGTCGAGCGTAAGGTCGCCCTTCGCGAGAGCCGGCCGCCACTCGGCTAAGTCGAGCGCGACACGCCTGTGCATCGCCATGCCCGCCGGCGATATCGGATAGCCGACGACCCGGTCGGCGCGCTCCTCCAGCGTCGCCGTGAAGTCGCCCTCGTTCCGCTCCCCGCCGATCGGGATGAACCCCTCGGCGTTGAAGCGCGCCCCGTCATCCGCGAGGGCGACCACGTCCCGCGTGCGCTCGTGACGGTAGGCCCGGGGGCCGTGGTAGGGCTCGATCTTGTACTCGAAGCGGCCGATTCGGAAGAGACGCCCGGCCGTGTAGTGCCGCAGCCAGAAGAGCTGCCCGAGCAGGATACCCCACCGCCCGCCGTGCGCGTCGCGGTAGTTCAGCGCGAAGCACTCGACCTGGAAGCATGTGTCGCGCGTCACTTCGTCCGCGACACCCAGCGCAGCATGCGCCGCCTTGACCTGAGGGACCATCGCGAGGCTGACGAGGACGTAGAGCGCGCCCGCCAGGTCCCCGAGGGCGTTGTCGAGGCCCGGCCAGTCCGAGAAGCCGCCGCTCTCGGTGTGCACGTACAGTCGGCGATAGCAGTGCCACGCCAGCAGCTTGAGCGCCGGGTCGGCCGCGATCATCTTTGCGGCCCGTAGCAGCGGCTCATCGGCTGAGGCGCCGAGCCCGCAGTACTCGCGGTGGGCGCTGATCTCCGCGGGCGTGAGCCAAGAGGGCGTCTCCGCCGGCAGGGACGCGACCGACTCGTCCCAGTGCTCCACTAGCGGGTCGGGGTCACAGGTCTCGCGCAGACACGCGAGACAGGTCTCTAGGTTCATCGGTTCCTCCAAGCAGATTGCGGTGAGCTCGGGCTCGCCAGTACGAGTCTCCTCGCTCCGATAGTGACTCGGCCCGGGGACCGGGGGTGAGAGGGCTCTTGGATTGTCCTTGGAACCCCCCGGCCCGGAGGCCGGCTCTGAGGGGTACGCGCAATGCGGACCATGCCATCCCCGAGCGCCGGCGTCTCTGCCGGCCGCGCTGCGGTTCGGTTTGCGGGCCCGCCCGACCTCGCAGCGTCACCCTCCACGCCCGTCGTCACTCCTCTGAGTCGCCTCAAGAGCCGATGCGTTGGCTATGTGGACTCACGCCTACAGCGTCACCGGCGCGTTGCGGATCGCTTCGGAGTCGACGCGGTACACGGCCTCCTGCCCTGGCGCGAGCCAGTGCCACACTCGCACCCCGTCGCTCATGCGCTCGACGCTGTCTGCGCTGTAGGCCGTGCCCTCGACCTCGTTCCCGTCCCAGTTCCACGAGTAGAGGCGAACATCGCCGCCCGCGAACTTCAGGCTCGCGCGGACGCTCTGGGACGTGCTGTTGTTCACGAGCATCACGTAGCGCCGCGCCTGTGCATCCACGAACTCGCCGATGAGAAGGGGCTGGTCGGTGGGGGTCACCTCGGACACAAGCTCATCGGGCGAGAACGCCCCGCCCCCGCCCCAGGCCTTCTCGGTGAAGGTGACGCGAGTGGGCGCGAGATGCAGGAACAGGTCGCCGTACGTGCGGTGGAAGTCCTTCTGGAACCGCCTGATGTCGTAGTAGGTCTGCGTGCGATCCCAGTTCTCGTCCAGGGGCGAGAGGCGGTAGTTCGAGTGCGGCTGCCGCATGTAGTAGAAGAACCAGAGGATCCCGTTCGCGCCGGAGCAGACCGAGGTGTTGAACTGCCACCGCAGTTCGTTGTAGTTGGGGCAGCGATAGTTGAAGTGCCCTACCGACAAGATCGTCGTCCAGAACGGCAGTCCGTTCCGCCAGCCGGCCTCGCGGAACTCGCGCAGGTTCGCGAAGTACATATCCCAGCCGCTCCGCTCCGGGTTCATCTGCGAGTAGCAGTCATAGCAGAGGAAGTCGAGGTCGGACTTCCGGGCGACCGTGTCGAGGTACTCGGCCCAGCTAGGGTAGCCGACCCGCTCCTCCACGCCCGGGTACCACGGCAGGAGGTTCATGAACGGGTGCAGGTCGGGCGCGGCGTCCTTTGTGATGCGCGCGCACTCAAACCATGCCCGGTTCTCGAGGGTGCCCGGTTCGTCACCGATGTGGAAGCCGAAGGTCGCGGGATGCTTGCCGAAGTCCGAGATCGCGGCGTCGATCTTCTCGCGCTGGTCGTCCGGCACGGCGATGGGCCCGTCGCCTCCGCCGGTGGGGCCGTTCGTGCGCGGGTCGCAGATAATGAGCTTCATGCCCAGGTCGTCGGCCCAGTCGAGGATGCGGCGCATCTGGTCGAGCTGGCGGTGGTTCGTCGGATCAAAGCTCGGGCCCATAGTGACTGTGAACCCGGCGTCGGCCCAACCGGCCACCTCTTCCTGCGTCATGTGCTTCGCGTGCTGCGCGAGGTCCGTGTAGTTCCAGAATCCGATCGGGAACCGGTCGAGCCCGAGCGAAGCACTCTTGTCAAGCATGGAGACGATCTTCGGCGGCAGCGTCTCCGGCGTGGCGTTCACCGAGATCAGTCCCGCCAGCGTGGCGCCGATGCAGAAGAGGTCCACAGGTGAGCCTCCGTTCCTCAGCCGCCCGGCAATACTGCTTCGGCGTTGGGTCCCCTGCGACCTGGCCGGCCGCGAGGACGCGGGAGCGAGGGTGCGGAACGTAGCCGCCACCGGCAGGGATGCCGGTGCCACTGTGTAGATGGCGTCGAGAGGCGGAGGTCGCGTGCAGGAGATAGCGCTGCTTTCCTTCGGAGTCGTAGTGGCCGTCGGCACATCGAGTGCGCAGCCCGCATCGTGGACAGTGCTGAACCACTGCGACATCGTATGTCCGGGCGACACACCCTCGTATCTGCGGTACGCCCTCGCTGATCTGAGGCAATACGTGAGCGAGCTGACGGGCGAGGAAGTTGACGTGGGAGCACGCCTCGAACCCGGGACTCAAACCGCCATCCTCGTCGGCCCTGAAGCGGCGCGCCTGGTCACGGCGGGCCCGCCGTCGCTCGATGCTCTGGGTGCGGAGGGCTACGTCCTCAGGTCCGGGTCCATGGACGGGCGGGCATACGTTAGCGCGGCCGGCGCCACACCGAAGGGGACCATGCACGCGGTTGCCGCCCTCATGATGGCTATCCGCACGGATGGTGGCACCGCCTACATCCCGGGGCCGCTCGATGTGACGACCAAGCCCTCGTTCGCCCTGCGGGGCATGCACCTCAACGGCTGGCCCATCAGCCGGCCATATGGCTTCCGCGCTTGGACCGAGGACGACTGGCACCGGTACATCGACATCCTGTACTACCAGGGCGTCAACCTGCTCTACATCTGGCCCTTCATGGAGATCATCCCCCTGCCTCTCACGACCGAGGACGAGGCGTACCTTCGGGAGTTCCGGCGAGTCGTGGACTACGCGCAGACGCGGCGCGGGATGGAAGTATGGATGATGCAGTCGCCCAACCGTGTCGCGAAGGACGACTGCGGGATCGCCGATCCCCGGATGCGCCCATACTGGCGAGCGTCACAGGTGGACATGGACCCGTCCGACCCGGCGCAGCTCGCGGCGATCATGGACTCGCGCGAGTCGCTGTACCGGATCGTCGACAACGTCGATGGGGTCTGTGTGATCGACTCCGATCCGGGCGGATGGATCGGGAGCCCGCTGTCCGAGTACCTGAGGATCCTCAACGGATGCAGGGGGTTGCTGGACCGCCACAACGTCCACGGGCGGAACACCAAGCTTATCAACTGGCTGTGGCAGGGCTGGGGCCGACGGGTGGGCGGGCCGCCGAGCCTCCAGCTCATCGAGGCGACCATCCGCGCGATGAAGACGGACCTGCCGGAGCCGTGGCTGCTGATCGCCGGGACGCCGATCTATCTACCGGTGTGCCAGGCGGAAGGCGTCCTCAACCACACCGTCTATCTGCCGTATGGGACCATCGAGGGCGAGCCCTCATACCCCAGCACGAACGTTGGGTCTGGGAGCATCGCCTCGTTGCTCGGCGATACCGCGAGCTACCCCGGGCTCTTGGGCGTGATGGGAAACACCATGTGCCCTCTTCTCCAGTTCCCTCGGATCTACGACTATCTCGCTACCACATGGGATCTGGGGTACCGGCTGCGGCCGGAGACCGCTGTGCTCCTTGAGATGTCCCGGGCCCTCTATCCGGACCATGCGCGACTCATCGCCGACTGCTTCGCGTCTCTCGCTGAGCAGGACGTGGCCAAGATCGACTCACTGATCCGGCGACTGGGGCCGGTCGTAGAGGGAGGTCGGCTCGGACGCCCGGGCGTGTTTGGGAGGCGGCTGTTCCCGGACTCCGACTTCGTTGCGCACGCGCTGCTTCTGCAGATGAGACTGCGGGCGGCGGCGGAGCGCCTGTACCGGGGCGCCCGCGCAGGCGCCGACAGGGCGGAGTGCGCCCGGCTGGTCGAAGACCTACTCGACACGTACCTCACCTGGGACGCCGAGCACGGATGGCACGTTCTGTGGGGCAGCGGGCCTTGGGAGCTCGGGGACCTGGCAGATGACTCGCACTTTGCGGCCACCGTCGGCGACCTAAGGCGCCTGCTTGGGGACTATGCGTCCATTGACGCCCTTTTCGATGGCGTGAAGACCAGTCTGGCCACGAAGCACGATCCTGCTCGGGTTGCGGCGGACGCGGTAGAGCCGATGCGGGAGCGGGTGTTGGCCGCCGTCGCACTGACGCCCAACCCGGCGCGCCACGCGTCCGTGTCGGCATCAGTAGTGCCCGACGAGGTGCGGTATCCTCCGCGGAACGCGGTTGACGGCGACATCTCGACACTCTACTGGCCCGGGGCCCTGGTGACGGATAACCGGGAGTGGCTCGAGCTGGCCTGGCCGAAGCCGCAGACCTTCCGCCGAGTGGACGCGTATTTCCTCCGGCATGAGTCGATGTGGAAGCGAACCGTCCACCTGCAGCTTCAGACCGCGTCGGGAGCCTGGGAGGACATCGCGACGTGCATCTCCGTCGACTCGGGAGCGTACGCGATCGCGCGCTTCGAGCTCCCGAGCGAGGTCTCCGCGGACAGAATCCGCCTCGTCAACTTGCTCGACCTGTTCGAGGTGGAGGTGCACTAGCGACCGGTGTGTGGCGCCGCTGGCGAGAAGGGCGCTCATCATACGTGTCTCACAACGAGGCCCGGCCAGCAGCGGGCGCCGATCCAGCCCGACCGCGTGTGCGTGGCCTGCGCTACTGATCCTTGGGGTCGTGGCGTGGTGCTCTGAGCCGGGGCTCGCACAGATGGGCGCTGGAGGCGCAACGGCCTGACCGCTGGCCGACGAGTTGAGCCCGCTGTGCACTTGCCCTATCATGCACAATGGCACCTATCGCGGCGAGCTAAGGCTAGCCCCACGACTCCTAGCCCGCCAGGGCCCGGCGCGCAGCAGCCAGCAGCTCGCCGGCTGAGAAGGGCTTCTCCAGCAGCTCGTCGTCCAGGCCGATCACGCCGGAGGAATCGAGGGTGTCGTCCAGGTAGCCCGACATGAGAAGCCCCCTGGCGCTCGGTATCACGGCGCGTAGTTCCTCGAGGAGCTTCGGCCCACGCACATCGCGCATAACAACGTCGGTGATGACGAGGTCGATGGGTCTCCCGTAAGCCTTCGCGACAGCGATGGCCTGGGCGCCACCGCTCGCCTCGAGCACTCTGTAGCCGCTCTTGGCCAATGCGTCGACCACGAAACCCCTCACCCCGTCGACGTCCTCCACAACGAGGACGGTCGCGTCCTCCGTCGGGCCGCACTGCGTGGCGGCGCCCGCGTCCGCCTCCGGCTGCCGAGAGTCGCCCGTCGCCTCGGGTAGGTACACGGACACGGTGGTGCCGATGCCCGGCCTGCTGCTGACCTCGATGTCGCCGTCGCTCTGCTTGACGATGCCGTAGACCGTAGCGAGACCGAGCCCGGTGCCCCGGTCCCCCTTCGTGGTGAAGAAGGGCTCGAAGATACGGTCGAGGATCTCCGGAGGGATCCCCTCGCCTGTGTCAGCCACCGAGATCAGCGCGTAGCGCCGATCGGACAGCGCAACACCGCTCGTTCCGGGGAGCCGATCCGGCGCCACGTTCTCGGTGCGGATCGACAGCCGTCCGCCCCGGGGCATCGCGTCGCGCGCGTTGACCGCCAGGTTCACCAGGACCTGGTCCAGTTGGGTTGGATCCACCGACACCCAACACAGGTCGGGGGCGAGCGTCACCCCGAGCTCAATGTCCTCCGTCAACACACGCTGGAGCATCTTGGTGAGGCCCGAAACGGTGGAGTTGAGGTCGATAGCAAGGGGACGAAGGACCTGCTTGCGGCTGAACGCCAGCAACTGCCGAACGAGATCGGCCGCCCGGCTGCCCACCTGGGCGATCTCGTCCACGCCCTGACGGAGAGGGCCACCTTCCGGGAGCTCCATCTGGAGCAGCTCCGCCCGCCCGAGCATCACCGTGAGGAGGTTATTGAAGTCATGCGCCACTCCGCCCGCGAGTGTGCCGAGCGCCTCCATCTTCTGGGCCCGATGGAGCTGCGACTCCAGCGCCGCGATCTCCGTCACGTCGGCCGCTACCTTGGTGAACCCGGCGAGTTCGCCGTTCTCCCCGAATGTTGGCGACACGACGACGTCGAGCAGACGCCTGTCCAGCCAGGGAACCACGGCCGAGCAGCGGCCCCGCCAGGCAGTCCCTGTCCGAACGGCACTGCCTACGGCTTCGGCCACTTCCGCACCGAGTGTCTCCCCACAGTACTCCGCCAGGGCGCGGCCGACGGCGCCCGCGGTCACGGCGCCATGGAGCGCGAGCGAGGCGGCATTGGCATAGACGATGGTGCCGTGCTGGTCACAGACCACAATGGCTTGCGATGAGCGGTCAATGGCTGAGACGAGGCGCGCGCGCTCCTGTTCTGCCCGCTTGCGCTCGGCAATGTCCAGCTCCAGCTCATGTTGGGTCTGCTCCAGTTGCGCGACCTTGTCCTCCAGCTTGCGGACGAGCACCTCACTGTACTGCCGCAGGAACGCCGCCTCTTCCACCGGAGCGTCGGGGGCGAGTCGACCGGGTGCCCCTGCCGGCCGGTCCGTCGGCGCAGATGGCCCGTTACCCATCTGGTCGATGATCTGCCGTACTCTTTCGACGAGGGCATCCGGTTCCTCGGGCTTGGCGATGAAGCCCTGCGCTCCGAGGCTCAGCGCGAACTCGCGGTCGCGCTCGTCGGTGTAGGTGGCGGTGTAGAAGACAAAGGGGATGTCGTGCAGACGCTCGTCCTGTTTCCAGGCCCGACACAGGGTGTATCCGTCCATCACCGGCATGAGGATGTCGGTGATAACCAGGTCCGGTGGGTCTTCGTGGCCCTTTTCCAGCGCCTCGGCGCCTTGGGTGGCCGTCACGACGTGGTAGCCGTTGCCGGAGAGCAAGACCTGCAACTGGTAGCGATTGCTCTCGTTGTCGTCCACAACGAGGATCTTCATGGGTATGCACCTCCGCCGGGGGACTGAGCTTCCAGGTGCCCCTCGATCTCGCTCGCGAATGTCTCCGGGTTGATCGGCTTCTCGATGTAGCCGGTGCACCCGGCGGCCAAGACGCGCTCGCGGTCGCCGACCATCGCGTAGGAGGTCACGGCCACGATGGGCACCTCCTGCAGAGACGGATCCTGCCGCAGCGCCCGTGCCACGGCATACCCGTCCATGACCGGCAACTGGATGTCGAGCAGGATAAGGTCGGGCGGGACCTCTGCGGCCAGCCGGATGCCCTCCGGGCCGCTGACGGCCTGGACGACCTGATGACCGCGCTTCTCCAGCAGGAAGGTCGCCAGGTAGCGGTTCTGGCTGTTGTCTTCGATCATGAGGATCTTCATGGCTTCCCCTCGGGACTGATGGGCAAGGTGACCGTGAACGTGCTGCCTTGGCCCCAGCAGCTCTCCACGTGGATGGCGCCACCCAGCCTCTCCGCCAGCCGCTTGCAGATGGCCAGGCCCAGCCCCGTGCCCTCGTGCTGGCGCGTCAGACCGCTGTCTATCTGGTGGAAGGGCTTGAAGAGTCGGCCCAGATCCTCCGGCTGGATGCCGATGCCGGTGTCCCGGACGCTGAAGACCACCCGGCCCTGCTCCAGCCCGCAACTCAGCGACACCTCCCCGCGTTCGGTGAACTTAACGGCGTTGCCCAGCAGGTTCAGCAGGATCTGCTCGACACGCCGCCGGTCGCTCGTGAGCGTGCCCACGTCGGGAGCCACTCTTGTGACCAACCGCAATTCCCTCTTCTCGGCCAGAGGGGCCACGCTCTGGCTGACCCGCTGGACCACCTCCAGCACGTTAAGCGGCTCGCAGCGGATCTCAACCTGGCCGGCCTCGATCTTGGAGATGTCCAACACGTCGCTGATGAGCGCCAGCAGGTGCCGGCCGCTGCCCTGGATCATGCGGAGCTGCTTGCCCTGCTCTTCATTAAGCGGCCCGGCCAGCCCTTGCAGCAGGATGCCGGTGAAGCCGATGATCGAGTTGAGCGGGGTGCGCAACTCGTGCGACATGGTTGCTAGGAAGGCCGACTTGAGACGGTCGGCCTCTTCGGCGCGGTCCCTGGCCACCGCCAGTTCCGCGGTTCTCTCCGCCACGCGGCGCTCGAGGCTGACGTTCAGTTCCCGGAGGGCGTCCTCCGCTCGTGTGCGCTCCGTGATGTCCGTACCGATGCTGAGGATCTCGGCCACCTGGCCCCGCTCGTCGAGCACGATCCTGTTGGTCCAGGCGATCCTGACCCGCTCGCCGTTGCGGCGCATGTTCTCGTTGACGTTCTGCTCGAACGCCGCCGGGTCCGCGCAGATCTCATCCATCAGCGATGAGAGGTCCCGGCCGCCGCTCTCAGCTTCCGGCACGATCGTGCCGACCACGTGGCGACCGCATATCTCAGCTTCCGTGTAGCCGAAGAAGCGCTGGCCGAACTCATTCAGAAAGAGGACCCGTCCATCGCGCGCCCAGCGGAGGATGATGCTGTTGGCATGCTGCACGAGCTCGCGGTACTTCTGTTCGCTCGCCTCTATCCGCTCTTCAGCCAACTTCCGGTCGGTAACGTCGCGCGACACGACCAGCACCTTCGACACGCCGCCCTGGTGGTCGCGGATCACACTGCCTTGCGATTCGACGTGGCGGACGCGACCCTGGTGGTCCACCAGGCGGTACTCCAGCCGCTGTCCGATGCCCGTGCGGACCGTCTCCTCAAACACCTGCTGCACACGCGCCCGGTCTTCAGGATGGACCTGATCGAAGGATGACGATCCGCGCAGCTGACTTGGGTCGCCCAAGATGCCCTGGTATGAAGGGCTGTTATAGAGGCGGCGGCCGTCCGGGTCAAGCACTGCCACCAGGTCGGCCAGGTTCTCCATTATGAGGCGAAACTGCTCCTCGCTCTGGCGCAGCGCCTCTTCCGCCGCTCTGCGCTCGGTGATGTCGCGCACGATAGCCTGCAACAGGGCCTCCCCACCCAGTTCAAGGCTGTTCAGGTTCACCTCGGCCGTGAACGGCGTCCCGTCCCGCCGGCAGTGTTCCCATTCGAAGAACTGCGGCTCCTCCGCCAGGGCCAGGTTGATCCTCTCCCGGGCATTCTCCTCGGAACTCCTTCCGTCCGGCTGCGTGGGCGGCGAGAACTCGTAGAGCGCCGTCCCCACGATCTGTTCGCGGCCGCAGCCGAACAGGCCCGCCGCCCGGGCATTGCAGTCGATAAAGCGGTCACCGCGCATCAGCAGGATCGCGTCGTTGGCCGTCTCGAAAAGCGTTCGGTATCTCAGTTCGCTATCGCGCAGCGCCTGCTCAACACGTTTGTGGTCGGTTACGTCTCGGACGACCTCGATCGCGCCGCAACGGCGGCCCTGCTGGTCGAACAAGGGCGATGCCGCTGCCCAGAGATGAGCCCCCTGGCCTCCCCTCAAGCGCGGAATGAAGGCCTCGGCATAGATGATGTCACCCTCGCGTTGCACGTACTTGTAGGTCGCCTCGAGTTCCGGCGAGGGCAGGTCCAGCAGATCGATCAGAATCGGGCGACGCTCACCGAAGAACGGCTCGGCGTACGCGTGATCGCCCTGACCCAGCATCGCGGCTTTCCCCACGCCCGTGATGATCTCGCAAGCCCGGTTCCATGCGATGACCCGTTTGTGCAGATCGATAACAAACGTGGCATCCGGCAGGAACTCGATGATGTTCGCGAGCGTCTCCTCGGGCGCCCGCCTCACGGCTTCGGCCTGCGTGTGCCCGGGGATGCCGCGCGCGGCGCCAGAGAGATCGCCGCTGCCTCGCCCGCCACTAGGCACCTCCATGTGTTCCCTCCGTCAATACCGGCCAGGTCCACATGTATGCGCGTGAACCGGCCCGCCCGCCTTCCGAGGCCGCCCCCCGTGCGGCTCCTTGTGACCTGTCCCCGGGCCCGCCGTCGCTCGCGCAGGCGGCACATTACGTTTCCCCTGGGAGGCGCTGGTCACCTTGCCCGGATCCCACGCCGGAGCCGATCCCCGAGGATTCCCCCGTACTCGGCGTGAAGTACCCCTGGGCCGGCTTGGGAGGTTCCGTCGTGAGGCACAAGATGCTGCTCCGTGCGTTGGCCACTGCCGTTCTGGCCGCCCACGCCTTCGCCGCCGACCCGCCGGTGGTCTCCAACCAGCCGTACGCGGTCGACTTCGCGCCCCAGTCCGCGCGGTTCGTGCGCATCGTGCTCCGGGGCAGCAACAGCGGAAGCCAGGCGTGCATCGACGAGATCGAGGTCTATGGCCCCGACGCGGAGCGGAACTACGCTCTCGACACCGGCGGCGCTGTGGCATCCGCATCGTCCTGCCTCTCGGGCTACGCGGCCCACGCGATCCCGCACCTCAATGACGGCAAGTACGGCAACGCGCGAAGCTGGATACCCGCTACCTCCGGCGAGGAGTGGGCACAGATCGAGCTCCACGAGCCCACAGCCGTCGCGCGAGTCGTCATCTCGCGCGATCGGGAGGGCCGGTACGGCGACCGCGTACCGACGACCTTCGAGGTGCGCCTGTCTCTCGACGGCAAGGAGTGGACTACGGCCCGCAGGATCGAGGCGGCGGGCGTGTCCGGGTCTATCAGTGTGCCAGCCGTTCCTCCGCTGCCCGCTGCGCCGCCGCCTCCGCGCACGGGTGCGCCATCACTTGCGGCGCGGACAGCGGACGAGCTGGGTTTCGCCAACCTCGCCCTGCTGCCGACCGCGCGTGCTGGTGCGTCGTCCGTCTACGCCGACGGCGCTCTTCCGATCCATCAGATCGTGCATCTCAATGACGGCCTGCGTGGCAACGAGCACAGTTGGATCTCCAAGGGCGAGCCGTCGTGGGCCGAGATCGACCTGGGCGATGCCTACTGGGTCTACCGCGTCGCCCTTGGCAACGACTCGTCCGGCACCTACGGCGACCGCGGGCTGCTGTCGTTCGCGATCCTCGCGGCGACGGAGTACAACGCGGACTCGGGCGCACCTACGTGGGCGGCGTGCTATCAGCAGGAGGCCGGGCCTGTACTGCTCGAGCGCAGGGACTTCAGGTTCAGACCGGTGCGGGCGCGCTACGTGCGGGTGCGTATCGACTCCGCCGGCGCGTCGGAGGGACGGCTCGACGAGGTCGAGGTGTTTGGGCGGAAGGAGCCCATTGCCGCGAATGAGATCGGCCCGCTCACTGCGCCCGAGGCCGGCGACGGGGCGCTCCACGGCGATGACCTGCTGAAGTACGCCTTCATCGGCGAGGAGCATGCGTGGCTCAAGACGTATGGGCGCGCCGACCTCGACCCGTCGCTCGTCCCCTACAACGGACGAGTGACGGAGTACCCGCGACACGTCGGCGACGACCGGCTGCCGCTGGCCCTTCTCGCGTCCGAACCCGCGCTCGACGGGAAGCTCGACGATGCTTGCTGGCAGGAAGCCTCGCGGGGCGTCGTGCGGGTGGCATACCCGTACGACTTCGATGCCGGCCCGCTCGTCGAGCACGTTATGCGAGCCGGTCGCACGGGTGACGCGCTGCTGCTGGCGCTCCGCATGGACCGCATTCTGAGCGCCCACTTGGCCGTGATCTCGACAAGTGACTGGTCGGCCTACGGCATCGTCGCTTGGGCGCCGGGCGGGCTTGTGTACAACACCTTCAAGGGCAACGCGGAGCTCGACCAGTCCACGCCCATCGACGGAGCCATCGACCTCGACACCGGTTGCTGTGAGATGCGCCTACCGCTCACGCTGCTCCCCGGGGCCGCGGAGAAGGGCGTGCGTGTGGGCCTCGGGATGGGCGGGAGACACACCCCGTTCACCGGACGCGGCATCGCGTTCACCTTCGCCCCGCTCACCATCGCGGAAGAGCCGAGGACCGGCGAGGGGTCGTTCCGGGTGCGTGTCTCGTCCGCCGAGGCGACCGTGGTCTCGGGTCTCGGAGAGGAGTTCGCCCTCGCGGCCGGGGAGTCGCAGACCATGGCCGTCAATGCCGAGCGCGGCGCGATCGGCGACCAAGCCGACCTGTCCATCTCCGACGGTTCGGGCGCGCAGTATGAGCTTCACCTGTTCCGGTACGACCCTGTCCGGCGCACACTCGACCTTGCCGCCGGGCTCGCGAATCGCCTCGACTCGAAGGGCGTGGACGTCCGCGCCGAGCGCGTGGCGCTCGACGACACCGCGAAGCGGCACGACGCCCTTGCCGCCGCGGATGAGCCCGAGCGGGCGGCATGGCGCGAGCTGCTCTTCGAGGCGCGGTCGCTGAAGCGCGACCTCTTCTTCCGCGAACCCGAGCTCGCGCCCCTTGCGCGCATCCTGTTCGTGAAGCGCTTCGCCTTCCACCCATCTCACATCTACACCGACTACACGGACGCGCCGTTCAGGCCCGGAGGTGCGGTGTGCGTGCTCGAAATGCCGGCGATCGACGGTCGCGTGGCGACGGACAAAGCCCACGTGAGCGCTCAGACCTCACCCCCCGGCCCTTCGTCCCTTCGTCGGGCTCAGGGCTCAGGGCCTTCCCCCTCTCCGCTAGCGGAGAGGGGGTGGTCCCACGCGGAGCGAGGGACCGGGGGTGAGGTCGGTGCCGGACTGCTGGCGCCCGACCTGGCACAGGTCAGCCGCCTCTTCGAGTCAGAGAGTGGCATCGCGCGCGACCCGGCCGCCACGTTCGACGCGAGTCGGATCTTCTTCGGCTACCGTCCGGCGGCCGACGGGTTCTACCATCTGATGTCCATGAACGCGGATGGGAGCGACCAGAGGCAGCTCACAGAGGGGCCGTTCCACGACTTCTACCCGTGCCCGCTCCCGGACGGCGCGCTGGCCTTCATCTCGACAAGGTGCACCTCGCGCGTTCTCTGTTTCCGCGGCGGCTCATCGGTGCTGTTCCGCATGGGCCCCGACGGATCGGACCCAAGGCCGCTCTCGTTCGCGAGCGTCAGTGAGTGGGCGCCGTCGGTGATGTCCGACGGTCGCATCATCTGGACCCGCTGGGAGTACATCGACAAGGGCGCCGACTTCTCACAGACGCTCTGGTCCATCAACCCGGACGGCACCAAGCCGGAACTCGTCTTCGGCAATGCGATCATCCAACCGAACGGCTACGCGAGTGGTCGCGAGGTGCCGGGCACAAGCGAGATCGCCTGCACGCTCGTGTCGCACTTCGGCGACATCAATGGGCCGATCGCGCTGGTCGACGTGTCGGAGGGCCGCTTCAACCCCGCCGCCATCTGTAGCATCACGCCCGAGGTGCCGTGGCCGGGAATGTGGCCCGCGACCGAGTGCTTCCGCGACCCGGTGCCGATCTCACGCGACTACTTCCTTTGCTCCCACGCGCCGCGCGACAGGTTCGGGCTCTACGCGATCGACCGGTACGGCGACCGGGAGGTGCTCCACCTCGACCCGGCGATCGACAGCATGGGCCCGACGCCCTTCCGCAAGACAGCGCCCCCGCCCGTCGTCGCCGACACCGTCGTCGCCTCTGCTCCGAACACGGGTACGTTCCTGATGCTCGACGTGAACGCCGGCCTGGGGCCCGACGTGCCGCGTGGGACCGTGAAGTACATCCGGGTGGTCGAGGAGGTCAGGCACGACATCCGGGTGACGCCGAACAGGGACCACGAGGACTTCATGAAGTGGTACGCGTCACCGGTGGACATCGTGAGCGGGCCGTTCGGCTGGCCGACCTATGTCGCGAAGGCGGCGCTCGGTATCGTGCCGGTGGAAGAGGACGGATCAGCGGAGTTCACGGCTCCTGCGGGCAAGGTGCTCTACCTCGAGGCACTCGATGAGCACTTCGATGAGGTGCAGCGGATGAGGAGCGTCGTGCAATTGCAGCCGGGCGAGACGCGCACCTGTGTCGGATGCCACGAGGATCGGGCGACCGCGCCACCGACGCTCGCGAGCTTGGCCGCGGAGCGTGGCCCGGTCACACCGGCACCACCGTCGTGGGGCGCGGAGCCGTTCTCGTACGAGCGCGTTGTCCAGCCCGTGCTGGACAGGAGCTGCATCGCCTGCCACCTCCACATGCAGGGCGCGGATGTGGACCTGACCGGCACGCTCGACGAGGAGAGAGTGCCCGCCTCCTACCGCACGCTGGTCCAGGGCGGGTACATGCACTACGTCGACTGCGGCTGGAACTCAGGCGGCTGCGAAAAGCTGGCGCCCCTCAGCTTCGGCACAGTGAAGAGCAAGCTCTGGGAGATCCTCGCCGATCACCATGACGTGAAGCTCACGCCCGACGATGAACTCCGCATCAAGACCTGGACGGACCTGAACTGCCCGCTGTGGCCCGACTACGTGTTGAGGAGTGAGAGACCCGGGCCTAGTCCTGGTACGCGTGCTCTCGGCGCCGGATCCTGATCACCATGACCAACAGGCGATCGTCGTGGACCTCGTAGACGACCCGGTAGTCGCCGACCCGAATGCGGTAGGTGTCCGTTGTGCCGGAGAGCTTGGTCGCACCGTGGGGGCGCGGGTTGGGCGCGAGACGCTCGAGGCGGGATATGACACGCCGCTGACCGTCGGATGGGAGCTTGTGGAGCTCACGCCTGGCCGAGCTGGCGAGGTCGACGGTGTACACCGTATCAGAGCCCCAACTCCCTCTTCACCTGCTCCAGCGGCACCGTCGGCTCGCCCCTGCGCGCCTCTGCAACCGCGAGGTCGGCGGCGTCCTCAGCCTCGCGCTCGGCCCGCTTCCGGGCCAGGTACGCGCCAAACGGCCAGCGCAGTGCCGATAGCAGCACTTCCCACACAGAGCGGCGAGCAGCCGATCCTATCATGCGCGCACCTCCCTCGCGACAGACATCCTACTCCCTCGCCAACCAATTGTACCCCCGCTGGACGCGGCCGTGGTAGCGGAGGTTGCCGACCGTCTCCAGGGTCGGGTAGGCCGGGAGGCCGGCGGCCAGGGGCTGGGCCTGAGGCGGCGAAGAGCCCTTGCCCTCGTGGCAGCCGAAGCACGTCACGGTCTCGCCGCCGCGGACGTAGTTGAACTCCGTCTCGTGCAAGAGCACGTTACCGTCCTCGCCGAGCAGCTCGAACCTCACCGGCCGGTCGGCCGGCACCTCCACGAGGAACGACCCGTCCGGCTGAAGCGGCACCGTGCCAAGTACGTGGCTCTCGAACGCGGCGTTCGCGTTGACGCTCAGGCCCATCAGCGTCGCGCCAAGCACTCTCACGTACCGCGCGGCGCTCCTCTCATACTCGATGTCGGAGTTGAAGGCGGACAGGCACAGGATCCGCCCTGTCGCCTGGCCGTCGCGTGCGGGCGTGTCCGGCAGTGCGAGCGCCGGGGCGGGCCTCGGGACAAGCGCGATCGGGTCCACGTCGCTCACGGCCGGGTCGTCATAGACAAGCTCGAGGGCGCGCGTCTCCATATCGAAAAGGTAGATGCCGTAGGCGCTGAAGCTCGTGTCCCACCAGGGCGCGTACGAGAGGAACAGCCGGCCGTCATCGGCGGGATAGGGGGACGTGTACCGCCCGACCGGGTTGAGCTCGTCGTGGCTGTAGATGTAGACCTCCTCACCGCCCGCGAGGTTGAGCACTTCCGGGAAGAAGGGTGCCTCACACCCGCGAGCGGGTTCCGAGAGATCCACCAGCGTGAGCCCGGCCGGCGTCACGCAGATGAGCTGCCCGCCCGGAAGGTCGCGGACCCAGCTCACCGATGAGCCGATGTGATCCTGCCCGCCCCGGACGTAGCTGGCGCCCGAGTCCTGTAGGCTGTCGGCCATCGGCCTGACGGGGACATAGAAGCCGCCCCGCTGCGCGCCGTAGAGGACGTTGTCGCCGGTGCCGTCCGGGTTCATCACGCGAAGCTGCGTCTCGATGCGATTCAGGTCGCTCCCACGCAGGTAGACGTCGCCGCTGCCGTCCTGCCCGTAGAAGCGGTAGCTCGTGTAGGCGAGGCGCCCGTCGGAGAGCACGAGCGGGTCGTAGTCCTGGTTGGGATTGAAGGTCAGCCGGCGGATGTCGCTCCCGTCGGGGTCCATGACGTAGATCGCGGTCGAGCGCTCCTGATGGTAGTACTCCTGATGGCCGGCGCGGTCGGACGCGAACACGATCCTGCCGTCCGGGAGGTAGTAGGGATCCACATCGTTGCAGTTCCCGCTAGTGAGCTGCCGGAAGCCTGCACCGTCGACGCCGATCTCACAGACGTGGAAGCCACTCTCAGACGTGTCGTCGCACATTGAGAAGACGAGCTTCGTGGCATCGTAGCTCGCCTCGAGCCCCTGCACCCGGCGGTTCTCGAAACCCGTGATGTTCCGCAGCACGCCGTTGGGCCCGGGCGGCGTGAGCGTGTAGATGTTCTCCCCCCAGTGGTACCACGGCATCTTCGGGAACGGATACGAATCCTGGAAGCCGAGGCTCGACTCGGTCCGAGCCCTTGCCTTGATGAAGGCGATGGCCGGCACCTGGAGCGCAGGTCGCTCCGGTGCCTGCCGCGGTCCCCGCTCGATCGCACCCAGCGCATCTTGCGCAGCGCGGCGCACAACGAGCGTCGGGTCGTGGCGTGCGAGGTCCGTGAGCTGCGGTGCCGCAGCCGCGCATCTCATCTCCCCGAGGCCTTGCGCGGCACCGCACCGCATGAGCCACTGCGCGCAACGCAGCATCCCCGTGAGCGTCTGCGCAGCCCGCTGGCCGCCGATCCGGCCAAGAGCGCACAGCGCCGCGTGGGCGACCCGGATGTTCGCGGTGCCCTCCGGCGCCTCCGGTATGGTCACGTTGCCGGCGCTGTCGTACTTGCGCTCATACATCGACACCCAGCGGTCGGGGGTCCAGTAGGCGAGCTCCCAGTAGGCCTTTGGCTCGTCGGGCGGCGGCAGGATGGCCGCCAGCGCGTCCGCGCTGCGCTCATCCCCGAGCGCGCCGAGCGCGAACGCCGCCCAATAGCCGGTACGCTGATCGCTCGACCCGAGCGCCGCCTCGAGAGCGGCGCGGGCCTCGGGGACGGGATGCTGCGCGAGCGCCCAGGCTGTGAGCGGCGACGCGTTCGAGTTGGCCCGCAGCGCCTCCGCGATCTGCGGCGCGACCGCGTCCCCGCCGGCGACGAGCGCCTGAGCCTGCGCCGGCCCGGGCGTCGCAAGCAGAGCCGCGAGGTCGTCGGAGGGGGCCAACACCACGCCAAGCAGCCAGAGCGCCACCTGCGCAACCATCATGGCCGCAGCCCCCCCTTCTCCGCTAGCTCGATCCTATGGGCCACGTCGCGCGCCTCGACTTGCGTGCACCAGATGATGTCGTCAGCAGCGACCTTGCGGAGCGCTGGCAGCGACTCCGGTGAGCCTATGAAGCCTAGGCCGACGACCGCGCCGTATCGGATGTCGCGGTACTCGTCGGGGTCTGTGGCCATGCGCTCCAGCACCAGCCGTGCGTCCTCGCCGCCGATGCGGCCCAGCGCCATGCAGAGAAAGCCCTTCCAGCGCACCGTCTGGCTGTCCTGGAAGTGTTTCCCTGACACCGCCGTCACCGCGTCGGCGAACGGGTAGCCCTGGTGAATCACCTCGGTGATCGCGGGCACCGCCTCGACCGCGCCGAGCCGCCCAAGCGCCACCGCCGCATAGACGCGAGCCACGAAGGCCGGGTGCTGCAGGAGAGGGATGAGCCGGGGCGCGAGGGTGCGGTCGCTGACAAGCTGAGACATGGCGCACATCGGCTGCGACGTAGTCAAGCCGTCGTTCCGCACGAAGCCGGGCATCAGCTCCTGCCGGAGCGCGACCATTGCTGGGCGCAGGTCCTCCGTGATCTCGTCGTCCACACAGTGGCCCTCCATCTCGCGAAGCACGAACTCGACCACCTCGGGCGCGCGGCCCGATCGGATGACGAGGTTCGTGCAGAGGCGCTGCAGCGGAGTCGGGTCGTAGGTCAGGTCCTCTGGCTGCCCGCGGTATGTGATGCACCCGTACGACCCTACCAGCATTGGTACGAGCGGCCCGCACCGGGTGCTGCGCAGCCGATCGAGGTTGGCCGCCCATGACTGGTCCCACACGCCGTTGCGCGTCAGGCCCTTCAGCAAGGCTTCCTCGGCCGCGGGCCCTCCTATCTGACCGAGCGCCCACGCGGCCGATGTGAGCCACTCGGCCGCGCCGCAGAGCCACGGCAGCGACGCCGGCCCGCCCACGCGTTCCAGCACGCTCGCCGCAAGCTGTAGCTGATAGCCGTCAGGCGCCGGGTTGCCGGACGTGACGAAGACCAAGACGGGCTGCTCGGCGTGCTCGGCTCCGAAGCACAGGAGGCCCTTGAGGGACCTGATGCGCTGCGCCGTGTCCGGCGAGGCCAGTCCCTCAATGAGGGCCTGCTCGTACGCGTCGGGGTCCGTCGCCCACTGACCGCCCAGCGCGGGGTCGTCGGTCTGCGTCAGGATCTTGAGGGAAAGCGCCGCCTGCTGCCGGACGTTCGGGTCCCCATCGGCCAGAAGACCGAACAGCACCGGGATCGACGCCCGCCGTCCGACGCGGCTGAGCGCGTACGCCACTTCACGCCGTACCTCGGGCGCCGGGTCGTTGGCGAGCTTCGTGAGGTACGACTCCGCACTGAAGTGCCTCAGCCACTCGAAGCCGATGACGCCCTCGAGGCGAAGCTCGGCCTCACTGCTCGCGGTGAGACGGGCGAAGCGCTCGAAGTCCTGCGTGAACACGTCGACCGCGTCGGCGGCGAGGGTCGGGAGGGCCACAGTGAGGCAGAGAACGGCTGCGAGTCCCCCTCCACGGTGCCGGTGGGGGCTCCTGGGAATGCGCCCTGTCACCACATCCCCGCGACACGGGGACATGGTGACCCGCGAGTCATGCGCCCTCGCTGAGCCGCTCCGCGATCCACCGCACAACGTCGCTCACCACCCCCACCGCCACGCGGCCGTCACAAAGCAGGATCGAGCTGACGAATAGCACCCCGCCGCGCCGGCCTTGGTCGTTCGGCGGCAGCTCGAAAAGGGCCGCACACAACCCCACCGGGCTCCCGTCTCCCCGCCTGACCTCGACGAGAGGGGTCACCGAGACGCCCGAGCCGGGCACCGCGCCGAGACAGCGGATACGCAGATCCCCCGCGGTGGGGTAAGGATAGGGGGCCGTGACCGATGTGAGCAGGCTCTGCCCCTCCACCGGGCACACCATGGCCGGGGTGCCCTCCGGAGGCTTCTCCCAGGCGCCGGTCAACGTGATCCCCACCCGGGGCAGGAACTGGTCGCCGGCAACCTGCACTGGGTTGCCCGAGTCTATGGCGTAGTACATCGGGAACGGGCCCGCAGCGATGATGACGACCCGCCCGCCGTCAGCCAAGTAACGCCGGAGCGCCTCGGCCGCGTCCCCAGGCGCGCCAACACTGCGGAGGTAGTTCTCCTGACCGACGTACAACGAGACGGGGAAGCGGACCGGGCCAAAGTAGCTGGGATCGACGAACGCGTCCGGAGCGAGGCGCGACAGCTTCGCCCTGAGTGAGGTGGTAGCGAGCAGCCCCGCCAGAACCGGCGGCTCGCCTCCACGCGGCGGTAGCAGAGCGATCCGGCCGTCGGGTAGATCGGCGATCATCTTGGACAGGTGCCAGGCCGCCGGCGCCTCTTCCGCGAAGCGCGCGTGCCAGGCGTCCCGGGCCTCCGCATAGGCCGCTTCGAGCGTGGCATCGTCCGCCGCGGCGCGGTCGCCTGCGAGCAGTGCCAGCAGGTAGCAACCCGTCGGGTGGACCCCGGAGATGGCGCCACCGGCGGGAGCTACGCAGCGCGCCACGAGCAGCCTGCGTGCGCGAGGCGGGTCGGAGGCCCACGCGAGCGCGCAATCCTCGGCCTTCACCTGCGTCGGTCCATCGGCGGTGGAGAAGGCCACGCCGGCCAGGCGGCACTCGCCGGCGGGGGTCACGAGCGCGTAGACGACGGACGCGCCGGGGTCGATGGCGGCTTCCGTGGCTGCCGCGAGCAACACAGGCCTATCGACCACCGTGGACTGTGACAGGTCGAACGAAACGCCGCACGCCGAGACCTGTCCATCCGGGACTCCGGCCCACGACCAGGGCTCATCGGCGGCAAGGGGGATCGGGACGTCGCGGGCGAACTCGCGCGCCACGAGCGCGGGCCCGGGCTGGAGGCCCGCCACAAGCACCGCCGCGACGAGCGAGCCCATCCCTGCTCACCCCACCGCCTTCAGGGCTACGCCGTCCGCCTCAAAGAGAAGCTCCGGCCGGCAGACGTCCGCCTGCACGAACACTCCGTCGGCGAACGCGGGCGCCCTGGCGCTGAGCGCCTCTCGCACAAGGGGCTCATCCTCCGCCCGCTTGATGAACACGGTGGCGCTGCACAAGTCCCCCAGGTCCAGGTCGCGCGTCCCAAGGAGCGCGGCCACGTTGTTGACCGTGCGTTCGACCTGTCCGGCGGCGTCCTCGAGGTGCACTGACACGCCTGCCTCGTCTATGGCGGCTGTGCCCGAGATGTGCGCCGCCTCGAGCCCGCCGTACCTGAAGGCAAGGCCTCGCGAGAACGCGGAGCCGTAGCTTGTGGCCTCGTTCTGCCGTGGGTTAACGAGACGGTGGACCGGAACCGGCGCCCCGGTGGCGACCTCTGCTGCCGCGGCCAGGTCCATTGTGCACCAGGTGCCGCAGTGCGGGCGCGCGCCGATCCCCGTGCTCGCGGGGGTGTGAGCGGTCGCTCTCGGCCCCAGCACGCCGTCCTCAGTGTAGTAGCGTGTCCGGACGCGATTGAACGCGGCGTACCAGTCGAGGATGCCCGCCAGGTAGATCCAGGTGCGCGCAACGTAGCTGAAGCACAGCCCCGGCGCCGCGATCGCTCTGCGGGCCAGCGAGAACATAGCCGCAGCGTCGCCTTCCCGGGTCCCGGTCGACAGTGACGCTCGGAGGTCGCTGAGCTGGAAGTGCCGGACACCGCCCAACTCGTAGCTAGCGCCTACCGTCCGTCCGTCCACGGCGATCGGGGATACGTCCGCGCCGGCCACGGCCTGTAGCTGGACCCCCGCGAGCCCCTCGCCCCAGCAAGGGCTGCCGTCGACCAGGGTCACAGCGCCGGTGGCCCCGAGGGACCGCTCGCGAGCGGCCAGCACGGCCTCGCCGCATCGGCTGCTCGCGAAGACGCGCTCGCGCACGACGGTCGCATCGGCCTCAGCGAGAAGGCCGGCGATGGAGGAATAGGCCTCTGCGGCCTGCCGATCGACGAGCCCCGCGCCGACGGTGGCTGCGGTGATGTGTAGCTCCTTGGCCGGCCCAACGACCGCCTCAACGCAGGTTGTCCTGCAGCTCCCGGCCTCCACCGGGCCACGGCGGATGATCGTGGCCTCCTGCGGGCCACAAGCATCGCCCATCAAGAAGCTCCCTAGCCCGTCCCGACCCCTAGAGTGACGGACCTCGTTTCCACCCCGCCTAGGCTGCGGCCTCCGGGCACGCGAGATGATCTCTGTTACCTGTGTCATTGTACCCCATACCCTCCCCGGTGCGCGCCCCGGCCGGGAGGCGACTGCCTGCACGGCACGCTTGGGCGAGCGTTCACCTGCTGTCACGCTCAGACGCACGCGTGTCGGAGGGAGTTCAGCGCTTCACGGGTGCTGGGCACGTCGGGGCTACAGCCCCAACTCGCCACGCGCCTGTGTGATCGCGTCGCGGACGGTGGCGAGCTGCTCCAGGATGTCCGGGATCGTCGACTTGTCGGACTGATCTTCCTCGACGCGGAGCCGCGACTCCCGAATGCGCAGCAGCGACGAATCGAAGACTCCCTCGATCTTCGTAACGCGAACGACGGCCAGTTCGCGTCGTGCCGCGAGATCGTCGACCGAGTCAAGGGCTCTGCGGCGCTCGGCAAGCGCCGCCTCGTACTCCGTGCGCGTCTCCTCGCTCGCAGCCCGCTCCACGCGCCGCTCGAGCTGGGCTATGTCGACGCGCAGCCGCTGCCGGTCTACGCCCTTGAGCGCCTTGGCCGTTCGCTCGGACTCCTGCGCGATCCGGTGGGCCGTGTCGCGAAGCTCGCCAAGCTGCTTCACCACGGGGGCGAACGTCGGCTGGTCACCTGCCGTGGCGCGCTCGATGAGGGCGAAGGTCCTATCGATGCGGCGAACGCGTTTGGCTACGTCGGTCGTCGCCCTGCCCAGTGCAAGCCCGCCGAATGCCGCCAGCCCGCTGCCGAGCAGGACCAAGGCCGTGAGCGCTATGGGCCAACGGGCGAGCAGGCGGGCCAGGGCCGACGGCCCGCGCATCGGCCGCGCGTGGAGCGTGACATCCATGTGGGACGTCAGCGCCGCCTTCACCTCCGAGGGTGTTAGGAAGTACTGCTCGACGAAGCGCGACGTGTCGATCGCGACCGTGACCGAGCGACCCGCCATGTCGGCTCCCCTGGGCAACGCATAGGCATACGTGTGGCGGTACTTGTCCTCCCGTACGAGCACCAGGTCGGGTGGGTCCGTCGTCACGTACTCGTGCGGCTCTCCGGGCACTCCGCCGTAGCACCTGTATCGCGCGTCGTAGCTCGTTCCATCGTGGCCGAACAGAAACGTGCCGGTGATGAGCACGCGCTGCTCGAAGTCCCGATCGCTTCGGAGGGGCGCCGTGGACGCCGCGCCACCGTCGGCCGGGACCCGGGCCTTGGAGAGCGTCACGTACCCTACCGTCTCATCGGGTGCGGGCGAGCAGGCGGCCAAGAGCGGCGCCAGCGCCCCGGCCATCGTGAGTAGAGCCGCGTGGCGCATCTACATCCTCCTCCCCCCGTACCATACCGGTAGCGTCAGCGCCCGGCCGGTGACTCCGGATGCCACGACACTGTACTGCACGGGGCGAACCTAGCGTGCTAGGAGAGGGTACCGGCCACTGCGAGGAAGAGGGTGACCTGCCTGCCCATTCGGTCATCAGTCGCCCGTGCGGACGCGTCCGCCAAGTCCTTTGCTCGGCCTCGTGTGCAGTGGACCGCGAGCTTTTGTCACACGGGTTGGACTGAGACTCGGGCGAGGCTGTTCCGCGGCGGCCTCACCTACGCTTCCACGCGCGAACGTACTCTACGCTGAACGTCGACGGGAGTTCCTCAGGCTTCGGGAGCCCGAACCACTCCGGCATCGTCTCGCTGTCGAAGTTGAGCGTCAGCGGCTGGTGCCACTGCGTGTTCGGCCCGCGCCGCACCAGGACGCCGTTGACGTAGAACCGCAGCTCGTTCTCGTCCCACTCGAGCCCATACACGCGGTACTCATCGGCGAGGTCGTTCGGCGACTTCCAGATGGCCGCGCCGACCGCGAAGTGGTCCTTGATCGTGGGGGTGCGCATGACGTGAAGGGTGATATGCACATTCCTCTCGAAACCGGGCGCGCCGGCGCCGATCTCGAACACGTCGATTTCGGTCCACCACTTCTCGGTCGCGTGGTAGAACCAGAACGAGCTCGACCCGTGCGACCGCATGGGCTTGGCCTTCACCTCGAAGTAGCCGTAGCGGACGGTGGTCTTGCTCTGAACGGCGGCGCTCGTGAACGTGTGGTAGCCGTCGGCGCGGAGCTCCTCGGGCGGCTCCTCCGCGCGCATCGTGAGGTCGAGCTTCCCGCCCTTCACCTCGACGTTGCTCGGGAGGAAAGCGGCCGGCTGCCGGCCCTTCCAGCCGGGATTCGTGGGCAGCCACTTGCTCTCATCGAGCTTGTCGCCGTCGAACTCGTCCCAGAGCGGCTCGTACGGCATCCAGTTGCCGGCGTTCGCCTGGTCGGACAGGGGAAGCTCCGCGCTTGCGTCGCCCGACAAGGGCGGCACCTCCGCGCCGAGCTGCTCCCAGCCTGCGGACCACTGAGCCGGGTCGGGCGCGGTCGGCTCGCCAGCGGGCTCCTGCCCCTCGATCGGGCCGAAGTCGGCAGTTGTGAAGAGCCCTTCCACGCCCACCGGTGCGTCCTTGCCGTCCGGCGGGATCGCGACGGCGGTGACCACTCCGCCTCGGGGTAGCGCGAAGGGGCCGGGGTACGCGCGCGAGACAGCGGGCTCGCCTGCCGCCGAGACCCAGTAGCGAACCTCGACGTCCCCCGTGGCAGCGATGATCACATTGCCATCGGCGTCGCGCTCGATCGTAGGTGGGGAGGGCTTCTCGGCAGTGCCGAGGGCACCCACGCCGGCCACCACCGCAAGTGTGCCGACAAGAACGCGTGAAGTCACGGCTTTCGCCTCCTTAGTCGTGCTGGAGTGTTCGATGCGACAGGGTCGCGTCCCTGGGCGGTAGGCCAAGGGCGCGAAACGGCGGAACACTGCGCTGCGTCTGACTCTGTTGGGAGCACCCCTCGAGGAGCCGACATGACCCTGTCCGGCCCGATCCACAACACTGCCCACAGCCGCGTCGCCAGGTCGCTGGCGGCCGGCTTGCTGCCAGCCGTCTTCTGTCTGGGCTCGGCGGCCTGTCAGGCGCCCCCGTCCTCCTCCGCGCCGTCGCCCTGCGTGGCTGTGTTCGCGCCGGCGGACCTCCAGTCCGCCTACCGCGGCAGCGCGGACGTGGTGACAGTGGCGCTCGGCTTCGCGCAGGTACCGCTGCTTTCTAACGAGTTCCCCAGCCCGACGCCGGAGCACCCCGGGGTGGCCTTCATGCTGCCGATCACCCTGTCAAAGGAGCAGCGCGCGGCGCTCTCCGCGTTCCGCGCGAAGGGAGGCAAGGTCGTCTGCTTGGGGCTGCAGGAGCAGGGAGTGCTCGACGAGCTGAAGGTGAAGTACTCCACCCCCAAGCCGCCGCCTTCCGAGCCCGTCGCCCTCGCGTTCGACCCGGCGGTACTGCCGGCCGCGCCACAGTCGCTGATCCAGTATCCCGAGCGAGTCTCGGACGTGAGCGGCGACGGCGGGAATGTCGCCGCGAAGTACGGCGACTCCGGGCCTGCCGCAGTGTGGCTTAGCGAGTCCGTAGCGGCCGTCGGGTTCACGCCGGGCCCCGGCGACAGGGAGCGGCTGGCACAGCTCCTCCTCGCGATCCTGACCGTCTACAATCCGGGGCAGGCCGCCGCGTCAGTCGGGGCGATGAACTCCAGCTTCGGGATCATCGGACAGTTCCGCGGGCTGGGTGTGCTCCAGGCCTACGTCAGCCAGCAGAAGTCCGACGTCTCGTCGCGCTTGCTCGACGCGGCGGTCGAGGCGCACAGGCAGGCGCTGCTCGCGACGCAAGAGTCCCGCCTTGCCGAGGCGATACCGCGCGCGGTCGAGGCGGAGACGCTCCTTCGCCGATGCCTGTACGCGCTCGAAAAGCCGGAGGCCGACGAGGTCAGGGCGGCGTTCGCGCCTCCGTCCGACCCGGGCCAGGCCCAAGCGCTCGTCGACACGCTGCGTTCGGGCGGCCTGAACGCGGTGTTCGTGTACACCGGCGACGCACTCAAGGCGCAGTACGCCAGCACGGTCATCGCGCCGCTCGGCGCAGGCGACCCTTTGGCTGACGTGGTGGCGGCTGCGGGAGCGTCACCGGGGCTCGACGTTTTTGCCTGGCACGCCTGCTTCTACGCGATGGACGCGGACAAGGAGCAGCTAGCTCCCCTCAGGGATGCCGGCCGCCTGATGCTCTCAGGTGACCTCAAGCCCCTCGACTGGCTCTGCCTGACGAACGAGGAGAACCTCAAGCACGAGGAAGCGATCCTCACCGAGCTGGTCACGAAGTATCCGATCCGTGGCGTCGTGCTCGACTTCCTCAGATTCCCGAGCCGGTCGTACTGCTATTGCACGAGCTGCCGTGACGCCTTCAAGGCCGCCAACCCGGGGTTCGGCGGAGCTTGGCCGCCCATCGGCGGAGGCGACGACGTCGCGTTCTGGAAGCTCCGGCCCGAGCTTGTCACACGTGCCATCAGGCGCCTCACGACCGCCGTGCACGCGGCTAGGCCCGATGCCCTGGTCGTCGCGACGGCTTTCGGTGAAGACCGCGCGAGCGTCGGACAGGACATCGCCGGTTGGACCGGCGACGGCGGGGTGGACGGTCTCTGCCCTCTGCTCTACTCACAGGGCGCCGCCGAGCTGCGCGCGCAGCTCGCGGACATCCAACTCCGGACGCGAGGCTCGGCTCTGCTCATACCGGGGCGCAGCCCGATGACGCCCGGCTACGCACCTTCCGATCCCATGGACGTCTTCCGCGACATCGCGACCGCCAGGCAGGCGAGGTGCGACGGCCTCGCCCTGTACGCGTTCACCCCGGCTGCGGGGCGACAGCTCGCCGAGGCGCTGGGGGCGGGAGCTTACCAGGGAGGCACGGCGCCGCCCTACCGGCCGGGCCCCACCATCACGGTCGCCCCAGAGCCGTTCCCCGATCTCGCGCCAGGCTCGTATCCGCCCGCGGGCGGCATCTCGGTGCACCTGGCCTTCGCGGGCGCATCGGGAGGCGAGGTCGCGCTTGTCGGCCGGTCGCTCGAGGGACCCGACGAGAAGGAGGTCGGTAAGGCGACCCTCGCTCAAGGAGCGGCGGACGCGACTGTCGCGCTCCCGCCGGGGGTGTGGCGGCTCTGCGCGCGCGGCACCGCGACGCTCGAGTCGGGTGAGACGCCCGTGTTCCGATCCGGCCCGGTCCTGCGCGTCCTTAGCGACAAGCAGTGGGAGCAGACAGCGGCCGCGGCTGAGCGCGCGGGCCGGCTCGACGTGGCGGTGCTCTTCCCGGGGCGCGGAGCACAGTCGGTCTTCGAGGAGCTGCGCGTCGGGCTCGATCCGACCTCCAACGTGCAGAGCATCGACCGCCTCGGCGAGCGCGAGCTTCAGGGCTGGGACGCGCTGGTCATCTCCGACCCGCCCGACCCGAAGATCATCACCTCCCAGGTAGCGGAGATGCTGCGTACCTGGGTCCAGGACGGCGGACGCCTCATCCTGCTGCACAACGCGATAGGGCACGCGGGCTTCCCCCAGATCTTCCTGGAGATCGCCGGCACGTTCCCCGAAGACACCGTGAAGGCTCGCGAGGCGAGGGTAAGTGACCTGAAGCACCCGGCCGCCGCGCTGCTCACCGACATCGGACCGACCATCAAGCTCGAGAGCCAGGAGCAGGTGCTTGTGAGACCGAATAGGCCCGGCGTCGCGCTTCTTGACACCGAGCCGCCGGGCGACCCCGACAAGGCCCTCGCTGCCGCGGCGGGGTACGGGTCCGGGCGAGTCGTGATGTGCGGGATACGCCTGGGGCAGACGGACGCCGGCGAGGACGCGCGACTCTCCAGAGACGAGTCGGCCCTTCTGGTGGGCTTGGTGAAGTGGGCCACGGAGGGCTGCGTCCGGGTGACGCCTCATCCGGCCGCGACCGGACGGTAGACGAAGGGGGAATGTGCTGTGCCCACTCCGATCCGCATCACCGTGGGGGAAAACGTCCTCGATGCTGAGCTTGGCGATGGCGAGACGGCGAAGCTCATCGCGGACGCCTTGCCGATCGCGGCCACGGGAGCGACGTGGGGCGATGAGATCTACTTCGGCATCCCGGTCGACGCCGACCAGGAGCCCGGGGCGAAGCAGTCGGTAGCGGTCGGCGATCTGGGCTACTGGCCGCCCGGCACGGCGTTCTGCATCTTCTACGGCAAGACCCCGATCAGCACATCGACCGAGATCCTGGCCGCGAGCCCGGTGAACATCATCGGCCGCCTCACGAGCGACCCCGACCAGCTCAAAGGCACGCGCTCCGGCGTCGCAGTAAGGGTGGAGAAGGCATAGGGGGCAACCGGAATGCGCCCCAGGAGTGCCGGCAGGCTGTGCGGGCCAGCAGCGGCTGTGCTCTGCCTGGCCTGTGCCGGGACAGCGCACGCCAACGCGGGGACCGCCGCGCTAATGCCCTGCTTCTGTCATGCCGTGGTGCTCAACTGGCTCATCGCCGCGGGGGAAGCCGGCCTTCTCGTCTGGCTCCTCGGTGCTCGCTTCGGCAGGGCGTACTGGCTGATGCTCGCGGCCAACTACCTCTCATGGGGGGCCGCATGGTCCGCAGCGGCTGTGCTGTACCGGTGCTGCGCCCCGCTGTCGGCCACGGCAGCGTTGCCGGCCGTCGTCGTCGGGTGGTCAGGTCTGTTCCTCACGACGGTCCTCCTGGAGTGGCCCTTCTGTCGTCTGGCTGGGGCTCCCAGCCGAACCACCTGGGTGCGCGCGCTGTGGGTGTCATTGGTGGTCCAAGCGGCCTCCTACGCTGCATTGGCCCTCGTCTATGCTCCCGCCCAGGACCTCAGCCTCGTCCGCGAGACGCGGCCCGACAGTGGCCTACTCGCGGAGCAACCCGACGATGCGGTCGTCTACTACGTATCACCGGACTGGGCTCTCATGCGCCTTCCACTCCGGGATGGACCGGCCGAGGTGGTCCTGGCCGACCGCGTTCCGGAAGACTACTCATCGGACGGCGCCACACCTGTCGCGTACTTTGCATTGGTCGCATCAGCCGACGGCGACGCGTTCGACCTCGCGCTCCGCCCCGGGGAGGACACGACCGAAGTCATCGTCCAGCCCTTCGCCACGAGGCTGCCCGTGCGCCTCAACACCCCCGACTGGCAACTCGGGAAGCCCTATCTAGCGCTGACTCCCCGGGGACTGCTGGACCTTCGTAGCGTCGGAACCGTAAGGGGGTGGCAGTTGGGCGAGGACACGGCGGGCGGGCTGCGCATCTTCGACCGCACAACGCGCGAGACGACTCTGCGGGTGGGGCTGACCACGAGTCTGCCACTGATGGACGGCTGCGTCGGCACGGCCTCATTGCTCCCCGGCGACCGCGTCGTCTTCCAGCTCGGCAGCGAGATCCTCCTCTTCGACGTCCCCACGCGCCGCATCTGCCACCTCGCATGGGGCCATGACCCCGTGGTCGTGATGAGGGCCGACATGCCATGAGAGAAGGCCCCGCAAGGGAAGGAGTGACGCGCTACTGGGCCATCAAGCTCTCCGGAGAGTGCCGTTTTGGCCTGTCAGACGAAGCCGTCACTCCCACCTGCTCGCGGGCCTTTGTGGACTGGACGGAGGCGGCTCACGAGCTGGGCGTCACGCTGGTCTTCCGGCATTTCTGGTGCGATCTCATACTGGAGGGCCATCCGGACGCGCGTGCGTTGCGTGGGCCTGATCGCACGATAGAGGGGTTGCTGCGCGTCGGCCTCGTGCCCAACGGCATCCCTGTGCTGCAGGACAGCGTCCTGGAGTCGGCCCCCTGGAACAGACGCGAGGCCGGTGAACGAAGACGTCATCGGCTCGTCGGCACCATGCTGGTGCTTCGCCTCGTCGAAGCAAGCGAGCGGCTGGGAGCTGACGGGGCGGGTACGGGTCAGGGCGACTACCGAGGC
>Ga0315282_10000922_pt1 | contig 57694 bp, 41 predicted proteins | sample YL17G07_20_MG_FD_203693 | JGI IMG/M metagenome (GOLD analysis project Ga0315282, IMG submission 203693) | Sediment microbial communities from Yellowstone Lake, YNP, Wyoming, USA - YL17G07_20 | ecosystem: Environmental > Aquatic > Freshwater > Lake > Sediment | place: USA: Wyoming | collected...
TGCGTCCAACATTCCCCCGGCGGTGTCCCGCGTTGTGCTAAGTTAAGGGGGAAGCCGATGCGAGCTCATCCGACTTCTACCGCCGGGCCAGGCAAGACAGGCCCGGCATTTCTGCACAAAGGAACGGCGCGGTCCCGGTCGGGCGCGCGCGAGGAAATGCGGGGCCCCCAGCGCGGCAGCCGCGCTGGGGTGCCAGGGCGGGGTCCCCAACGCGGCAGCCGCGCTGGGGTGCCCTTGAACGGGGAGGACGGCATGGCGGCGCCCGCCGCCAGCCTGGGTACGATCTTGAGCGACGAACGACTGAAACTTGCGGTCTTCATCGATTTCGACAACATCGAGATCGGCGTGAAGACCACCCTCGGCGTGCATTTCGATATCGGCGCGATCCTCGAGGCGATCAAGGAACGCGGCGAGGTCATCACCAAGGTCGCCTACGGCGACTGGAAGCGCGCCGGCGACCACAGCCGGCTGCTCACGCAGCATGCCATCCGCATGGTGCAGCGCAACGTGACGCCGGGCGGCGACAAGAACGGCGCCGACATCAACCTGGCGCTCGACGCCCTCGAGATGGCGCTCACCCACGATCACATCAATGCCTACGTGATCGTCGGCGGCGACAGCGACTTCATCAGCCTCGTCGAGAAACTCAAGCAGTACGACAAGAAGGTGTTCGTGGTCGGTGGACGCGCGTTCACCAGCATGATCATGCAGAAGAACTGCTACGAGTTCATCGCCTACGAGAACCTGATCGAGCCGCCGGCGGCGGGCCGGCGGTCGCGCGCGCGGGCGACGCCAGAGAAACAGCACGGCACGGGTCCGCAGCCGCTCAGCAACGCCATGCCGCTGGTCGAGCGCGCGCTGCAGGTGCTCTCGGATCGCGAGGTGTCGCCGCAGCTGGGCCTGCTCAAGAGCACGCTGCTGCAGCTCGACTCGGCCTTCAGCGAACGCGACTACGGTTCCGGCAGCTTCCGCGACTTCATGGAGAAGCTCGCGCAGGCCGGGTACGTCTCGCTGAAGCAGGCCGGGCGCAGCCTGCTCGTCGAGGCGGCCGAGGGGGAAGCCCGGAGCACACCCGAGCGCGCCGAAACCGCCGCGCCCGCGCCTCCAGCCCCGGCGCCGGCCGCGACTGCCGACGGCAACGGCCGGCCGCGCCAGGCCGAGCCGCGCCCCGTGGCGGCGCCGGCCGAGCCGGAAACCGCGGAGGTCGAACCGGCGCCCGCCGCGCCGCCGATGGCCCCGGCTGAGGCGGTTCAGACGGTGCGCCGTGCAGTCGATGCGAACCTGAACCGCATCCGCTGGCCGATGTACGTGCGAAACGTCAAGCAGCTGCTGCGCGGCAGCGACGCGAGCTTCGACGAGCGGCACTTCGGTTTCAACGGGATCATCGACCTGCTGCGGGCCTGCCAGCGGGACGGGCTCTTCCGGCTCGAGCGCGATCGCCAGGGTGTGCTGCGCGTGTTCCCCGGTCCCGCGGTGCAGCGCGCGACGCCCGAGGCGCAGGCGGCATCGCCGGCCGAAGCGCCGGTTGCCGTGACGCCGGAGGTGGTCGCCGGACAGGAACCGGCGCCGGTGACGCTGGAGGCCGAAGGGCTGGCGGAATCGGTGACGGTTGACGCCCCCCCCGCCGGGGAAGCCGCCGGCGATCAGTTCGAAGCGGCTGCGTCGGAGCAGACGGCGGCCACCGGGCAGGCCGCGGCGAAACCGCGGCGCCGACGCGCCGCGGCCGGCACGCGAAAGACGGCCGGCGCTACGAAGAAAGCCAGGACCCCGCGGGCGCGTACGCGCGCCGCGAAGACGTCACAGGGCTAATCAGTAGGTCCGAAGGTCCGAGGTCCGAAGGTCGGACCCCCGGACCTTCGGATTACCCGACATTGCCGTTCCCCCTCAACCAATCATGCCCGATCGAATCGGTTTCATCGGCCTTGGCGTGATGGGCCGGCCGATGGCCCGCAACCTCCTGAAAGCCGGCTTTCCGCTCGTCGTGCACAGCCGCACGCGCACCTCGGTGGACGACCTGGTGTCTGCGGGTGGCGTCGCGGCCGGTTCGCCGGCCGGCGTCGCCGGCCGCTCGGACGTCGTCATCACGATGCTGCCCGATTCTCCCGACGTGCGGCTCGTGCTCGGCGGCCGGGACGGCGTCTTCGAGCGGCTGCGTCCAGGCACGGTGATCGTCGACATGAGCACGATCTCGCCGGCGGTCGCGCGCGAACTGGCAGGGGAGGCCGAACGCCGCGGCGCGCGGATGCTCGATGCCCCGGTGAGCGGCGGCGAGATCGGCGCCATCAACGCAACGCTGTCGATCATGGTTGGTGGTGACGCGGGGGCGCTCGAACGCGTGCGCCCCGTGCTGAACGCCATCGGGAATCCCGAGCGCGTCGTTCACATCGGATCGTCAGGCGCCGGGCAGGTGTGCAAGGCGTGCAACCAGCTGGCGATCGGCGGCGCGCTGGCGACGGTGGGCGAGGTGTTCGCGCTGGCGCGCAAGGCGGGCGTCGATCCGGCAAAGGTGCGCGAGGCGCTGCTCGGCGGCTTCGCCGCGAGCCGGGTGCTCGAGGTGCACGGCGAGCGCATCCTCAAGGGCAACTACGTGCCCGGCTTCCGCACGCGCCTGTATCACAAGGACATGGGCATCGCGCTCGAAACCGCGCGCGCCAACGACGTGCCGCTGCCCGTGTCGGCCGTCGTGCAGCAACTGGTCAACGCGATGATGGCGGCCGGCAAGGGCGACCTCGACTACTCCGCGCTGGCGACAGTGTTGTTCGATTTGGCCCGCCTCGATTGATCTTCCCGGAGCGGTCAAAAGGCGAACTCGACTCCCGCCTTCTGCTTCAGCGCGGCCTGGTAGACCATGTGCGCCGTCGAGGCGTCCTGCAGCGCGAGGCCGACGGATTTGAAGACGGTAATCTCGTTCGCCGCCTCGCGCCCCGGCTTCATGCCCGCCACCACTTCGCCCAGGCCCGCCCGGATGTGATCCTTGCCGATGGCGCCTTCCTTCATCGGAATCAGCAGGTCGCCCGCCTCCACCAGGCATGCATCGAGTGAATCGACGAACACCTTCGAGCGGACCATCGTCTGCGTGTCCAGTTCCCGCGTGTGCGGCGCATGCGAGCCGATGCCGTTGATATGTTGCCCGGCTTCGAGCCACGCGCCGTCGAAGAGGGGCTCGGCCGCGCTGGACGCGGCCACGATGATGTCCATGCCTTTGACCGCCTCGCGGGCCGTGGCAACGGCGATGACGGGAATGGAGAGGGTCTTCGTCATCTGTTCGGCGTACGCTTTTGCCTTCGGCCCATCGCTGTCGTACACCCACACGCCTTCGAGCGCGCGGACGCACGCCATCGCCGACAGCTGCGTTTGCGCCTGCACGCCGGCGCCGAAGATGCCGACTCGTTTCGCGTCCGGCCGGGCAAGGTGCTTCGTCGCGACGCCGCTCACGGCGCCGGTCCGCATCGCGGTGAGGTAGCTCGCGTCCATCACGGCGAGCGGGGCACCCGTGCGCGGATCGCTCAACACGAGCAGGCCGATCGTCGTCGGCAGCTGGTACCTGGCCGGGTTCTGCGCGTACACGGTGACGACCTTCAGCGCGAGCGCGTCCATCTCGCCGCCGATGTAGGCGGGCATCCCCAGGTGGGTACCACCGTGCGCCGGCACCCGGATGACCGTCCGCTGCGGCATGGTCACGTTGCCCCGCGCCAGCTGGCGGAACGCCTGTTCCACCGCCTCGATCGCATCCTTCATCGTCAGCAGCCGCGCAACATCGTTTCGGCTCAGAAGGAGGGTCATATCGGTCCTTTCTGTTTCGCGAAACAGTACCGTGTCGGCAGCCGGGACGCAACCCGTCACACGAACGCACGGGGGACCAGGGGTCTGGGATCAGGGATCAGGGATCAGGGATGCGGAGGCGACCCCGAACAGGCGCGCGAGGTTGCGCGGAATCCTGGCGTCCTGCCCGGCGATGCCGACGTAGCTGCTGCGCACACGGCCGTGCGCGATCAGGTCGGACACCAGGACGCGATCGGCTGAGAAGGCAAGTCCGGCGGCGGGACGCCAGCGCCGGCTGTGTACCTGGACGACCGATCGCGCCACCCGGTCCACGGCGTTCGCCACCTCGTTCGACAGTTCAGCAAACAAGTTCGTATGTGCCATGCATTCGAGGATACGGCGAGGGGCATGGCTGGCGGATCAGCCAAATGGCCGGGGGGCCCGGCCGCGGGCATCGGCGGCAGAATGCGTCGATGGAGGAGGGAGAATAGAATACGGCTGGCCGACCGCGTGTGGTCGGCGTGCGAGCGAGCGGAGCGGGGCGATGGGGACCCCGCCCCGCGAGCGAAGCGAGCTTGGCGGGGTGCAGGAGCCCGCCACCCAAAAAATGAACCCGAAGGTGATGATCGTAGGCCTGGGCAGCCTCGGCGGCGTGCTGCTGGAGTTGCTGGCACGAGACGAGGCGATTGGCGAGATTGTCGTGGCCAGCCGCGACCAGGCGCGCGGCGAGGCGCGCTGCAACCTGGCGCGCGTCGGCGCGCTCGCGCAGGGCACCCGTCCGTGCATCCGGTTCGTTCCGCTCAACCTCGACGATACCGACCACGCCGCAGAGCTCGTCGCGCGCCATTCCCCCGATCTCATCGTGTCGACGGCGAGCATGCAGACATGGTGGCTTGCGGAGCTGCTGCCGCCCGACGCGCGCCGGGACCTGGCGCGCGCACCGTTCGGCGCCTGGCTGCCCGTACACCTTTCGCTGGCGATCAAGTTCATGACCGCCGTCCGCCGGGCCGATTACCGGGGCAGCACGCTGGTCGCATCCTTCCCCGACGTTGTCAACGTCGTTCTCGGCCGGGTTGGCGCGGCTCCGACGTGCGGGCTGGGCAACCTCGACGAGATCGTGCCCAAACTCCGGTACCTCGCCGGCGAGCGGCTGCACGTCTTGCCGGAGTCGATCCGCGTCCTGCTCGTCGCCCATCACGCGCTCGAGCCGTTGGTGTTCGGGACTGGCGTGTCGGCCGGGGATCCGCGCATTCCCCCGTATTGGCTGCGCCTCGAGTCGCACGGACAGGACGTCACCGGCGCAGCGGAGGCGGCGCGCCTCCTCTTCGAGCCGTACCCGCTTCCCGCGGGGCCGGCGTGGCACTTTCTCACCGCCGGATGCGCGGTCCGGTTGATCCGCGCGTTGCTGGGCGAACGCGAGGAGTTGGTGCACGTGCCGGCGCCGGCCGGATTGCCCGGCGGGTACCCGGCGATGGCGAGCCGGGCCGGCGTGCGGTTGGTCGACTTGCCCGGGTTGTCGCACGAGGAGGCGGTGGCGATCAACGAACGGTCGCAGTCGTTCGACGGCATCGAGCGCATCGAGGCGGACGGCACGGTGCACTTCACGGCGGAGGCGGCCGAGGTGCTGCAGCAACTGCTGGGCTACAATGTCGGACGACTGCGACCCTCGGAGAGCGAGGAACGTGCGACGGAGTTGATCGCGCTCTTCCGGGAGTACGCGGCGAGGTGCGGCGTGGACCTGGCGGCGGCGGAGGCCACCAGCCGGGTGATGATCTAGCGGAGGCGCTCGGGCGCGATCAAGTAGTGTCGGCGCGCTTCCACGGCGGACGGCAGCGCCGTCCGCCGGTGCGGAGGGTGGAGCAGGCGTTCACGAGAGCCCGACGATCGAGAGGCTTTCGTGAACGCCTGCTCCACCCTCCGCGCCAGCCGCCTCTGGCGGCTGTGGAAGCGCACCTCTCTTGGGTGGCGGGGCCCCCTGCACCCCGCCAGGCTCAGTCACTCGCGGGGCCCGAACGCCCCGCTCCGTTGCTTCGCGTTCGGCGTTCCCGGCGGCCCTCGCGCCTCGGTTTGACCGTCAAGGAATCGGCGTAATCGGCGTAATCGGCGGATGAATGAATTGAATCTGCGTGAATGCGCGTGAATCTGTGGACCGGAAATATCTGCGTGAATCTGTGGAAATGACCTACACCACCTCGAAATCGAAGGCCCTCTTCGATCGCGCCGTGCGCGTGATGGTCGAGGGCGGCAGCTCGCCCTCTCGCGGCCCGGCCAATTACGGCGAGTATCCGCTGTTCATCGAACGGGGCAGCGGCTCGCGCATCCAGGACGTGGACGGCAATGAGTACATCGACTGGATGATGGCCTACGGCGCCTTGCCGCTCGGCCACGCGCATCCGAGAGTCGTCGCCGCGGTCACCGAGGCGGCTGCCACGGGGACCTTGTTTGCGGCGGCCACCGAGATCGAAGTCGAGGTTGCGGAGCTGCTGCAGCGGATGATCCCGGGCGCGGAGCGCGTGCGCTTCGCGAACACGGGGACCGAAGCGGCGATGGCGGCCCTGCGTCTCGCGCGCGGCTACACCGGCCGGCCGAAGTTCATCAAGTTCGAGGGGCACTATCACGGCTGGTACGACGACTTCCTCGTCAACGCGCACCCCCAGCCGATCGCGTCGCTCGGTCACCGCCGCGACCCGATTCGAATCCCGGACAGCTCGGGCCTGAATCGCCACGCGCTCGACGACACGATCGTCGTGCCGTGGAACGACCTCGACGCGGCCGAGCGGGCAATCGACGCGAACCGCGGCCAGGTGGCGGCGATCGTCACCGAAGCCGTCATGGCGAACATCGGCGTCATTCCACCCGAGCCGGGCTACCTGCAGCAGTTGCGCGCGCTCGCGCGGGCGAACGGCATCCTGTTCGTCCTCGACGAGACCGTCACCGGCTTCCGCCTCGCGCCCGGCGGAGCGCAGCAGCACTACGGCCTCGATCCCGACATTTCCACGTTCGGCAAGGCGCTCGGGTGCGGCTTCCCGGTGGCGGCGCTGGTCGGACGCGCAAAGATCATGGAGGCGCTCGCGTGGGGCGGGGTGCTGCACTACGGCACGCAGAACGCTTCGCGCGTCGGCCTGTACGCGGCGCGCGCGAGCCTGCAGGTGCTCGGCGAGGGCGGGGCCGCCGCGTTTCGCCACGTGTGGAAGATCGGCGAGCAGCTGGGGGCGGGCCTCAGGCAGGTGTTCGAGGAAACGCGTACTCCGGCGATCGTCCAGCAGGTCGGCCCGATGCTGCAGATCATGTTCACGGGCAAACCGGCGATCCGTGACTACCGCGAGTTCTGCGCGCACGTGGATCGCGACCGCTATCGCAAGCTTGCGTGGAAGCTGTTCCGTGCCGGCATCTACATGAGCCCGTCCGCCGCGCTGCACTCGGTCGCCTCGCTCGCCCACACGGAAGACGACGTGCGGTGCACGGTGGAAGCGGCGAGAAAGGCCGTGACCGATGGCGAGTGAGGGAAGGCAGCCGGGTCCCGTCGCCCGACGCGTCGCGATTGTCACCGGGGCCGCTTCCGGTATTGGCCGCGCCATCGCCGCGGCGCTCGCGCAGGCAGGCGCGCGCGTGGTGCTGCTGGACGTGAACGAGGAGAACGGGACGGCCGCGACCCGGACGATCGAGGGCGAAGGTGGCGAGGCGATGTTCATCCAGGCGGACGTCTCGCAATCCGGCGACTGTGAGGCCGCCGTCGATCGCGTCGTCGCACGCTTCGGCCGGCTGGACATCCTCGTGAACAACGCGGGTATCATCAGCCGGGCCGACGTCGTGGACCTGCCCGAGCAGGAGTGGGACCGCGTGATGGCGGTCAACGTGAAGTCGATGTTCCTGCTGTCGAAGTTCGCCGTGCCGGTGATGACGCGCGGCGGCGGCGGCGCGATCGTCAACGTCGCGTCCGGCTGGGGCCTGGCCGGCGGGCCGCGCGCGGTCGCCTATTGCGCGTCCAAGGGTGCGGTGGTGCTGCTGACGAAGGCGATGGCCATCGATCACGGTCGCGCCGGCATTCGCGTCAATTGCGTCTGCCCCGGCGACACCGACACCGAGATGCTGCGCAACGAGGCGCGCCAGCTCGGTGAGCCGCTCGATCGGTTCCTGGCGGGATCCGCGGACCGGCCCCTGGGGCGAATCGGCCGGCCGGAGGAGATCGCGCAGGCGGCGCTGTACCTCGCCAGCGATGCGGCGTCGTTCGTCACGGGAACCACGCTCGTGGTCGACGGCGGCGGCCTTGCGTAGCACCGCACCTGGCACCAAGCACCAAGCACTAATATGACCGGTCTCCAACACAAGCGCGTCCTCGTCACCGGCGGCGCCAGCGGCATCGGCGCCGCGACCGTCGCCCGCTTCCTGCAGGAAGGATCCCGGGTCGTCGTGCTCGATCGCGACGAGCCGGCGTGCGGCCGGTTGCGCCGGCAACTGCCGGCGCTTGCGGGCACGCTCGTCGCCGATGTTACCGACGCCAACGCCGTCGACAGGGCCTTCGAGGATCTCGACAGCAGGCTGGGCGGCGTGGACGTCCTCGTCAACAATGCCGGCGTCAGCGTGCGCCACCCGTTCCTGGAGATCACGGACGAGGAATGGCGCCGGGTGCTGGAGGTGAACCTGACGGGCGTCTTCCGCGTGGCGCAGCACGCGGCGCGTCGGATGGTGGCAGCCGGCCGCGGCGTGATCCTCAACATGGGATCGACGAACGGCGTGATGGGCTACCCGTTCTATGCGGATTACAACGCGTCGAAGGCGGGTGTGATCGAGCTGACGCGGTCGATGGCGCTCGAACTCGCGCCGGCGGTCAGAGTGAACGTCGTGTGCCCCGGCTACATCATGACGCCGATGCAGGAGGCCGAGTACACGCCCGACATGATCGACGCCGTGAACGCGAAGATCCCGCTGAAGCGGCACGGGCGGCCCGAGGAGGTCGCCGCACTCTTCGCCTTCCTCGCCTCGGACGAGGCCGCCTACATTACCGGCCAGGCGTATGTCATCGACGGCGGCGAGATCGCCGGGGGACTGGCGAGCAGGTAGGGGTCCCTGGTCCCTGGTCCCTGGTCGGTGGCGTCCGCTGCCTCGCACCAAGGACCGAGGACCAGGCACCAACGACCATCAAGCGGCGGCGGGTTCCGTCTCCGGCCTGAGCTGCCGCACCGTTTTCAGTACGCTGGCGATCCACAGATCGCCGAAGTAGGTGGCCGCTGCGCGCATGGTGATCGACGCCGTGCGCATCTCCACGCGTCCCGCCCGGATCTTCCCGCAGATCGCATCGACATTCGGGGGTGCATCGACGAGCGAATAGGTGCGACCCATCTGATGAAGCCGGTGGAGATCGGAGTTGCCGACCAGCGGCTTCCCGTGACGCGCAGCCCATCGTCTCGCCGGACGGTTGAAATCGATGTCGCGGGTGTAGAAGTAGTTGATTTCAACCGCGTCGAACAGGTGGGCGTGCCGGTCCATCACTTCACGGCGAAGGCATGTGGTGCCGGGATAAAAGGCGTGCGGCGCGATGACAATCCCGGCCGGGTGGTCGCGCTTCAGGATCGCGACGTCTTCGAAGCTCTGCAATTGCTCGGTGATCCCCGGGAAGTTGAGGAGCAGAAGGTGTTTTCCCTGGATCGTGCGCTCGATGCCGGGAATGAGCACGACCTGCCGGTCGCGCGCCAAATCCTCGAAACGCCGAAGATCCAGCTGGCGGTCGTGCAGGGTAATGGCGAGGGCGCCGAAACCAAGCTGCGCCGCGCGTTCGATCAAGTCCGTCGTCGAGTGAGGTATCAAATCGGCCGGGTCGTCGGCCGTGTGGGTGTGCAATTCGATTTTGATCATCCGTGTCTCGGCCCGCCTCCGCCGGTGCAACTTCCAAGCCACGAAACGGCAGAGGCGGCCCCGGAGCGTGTGCACGCTCTCCGGCACGCTCCTAGTCGCCGATCGACTTGCACGATCCGCCGGGAACAGAGAGCAGCACCGACACGCTGGAGTCGGTCAGCCGCACCAGTTCGTAGCGCTCGGCACCCCAGCGTGAGACCTCCATGATCCAGATTGGAGTCCCGCCGACGCGCACCACGCCCAGCGGCTCGCGGAATTCGACGTCCCACATCGAGCAGTCCGTCACCTGCGCGTGCACCTGGCGGTCGAGCGTCCCGGCCCCGCTTGCCGCCCGGTGCGCCCAGCCCTGCGCGAACGTGACGACGCCGCACGGGTTGGGCACCTTCGTGTCCGGCGGCGGGTAGCGCCTGCTTGCCTCGAAGTACGCGGTGAACGTGTTGGGGGACTGACCGCTCGCGAGGCACAGCACCTCGAGCTTCACCGGCGTCACCGATCGCTCGATGGCTGCGTACAACGGGATCCGGGACAGCAGCGACACTTCCAGGCGGCTGACGTGCGGCGCGATCAGTGGTTCGAACGCCTTCCACGTCACCGTGTCCGACGTGATGACCGAGACGCTCTCGATCGGCACGGTGCCGGTGGTTGCGACGCCGTCCTTCGGATAGTGGTGCTGTTCGAGAGGAGGCCGCGGCAGCAGCGACCGGTAGTCGGTTCGCAAGCCGACGTTCATCAGGCAATGCGCGCCGAACGCCAGCGGGGCGGCAACCTGCAGCGGTCGCGACTTGCCGTCGGGCGTCCAGAGCGTCCATTTCGACGTCGCGCCTTCGACGCCCCACCACTCGGCAGGCACATCGCCGAGGCTCATCGGCACGTCGCGTTCGGCCGACGGCAGCGGCCAGCGGCGGTACCAATGGCCGTTGTCGTAGCTGGCAATCGGCACGAGGATGCCGTCACGCCGGACGATGCCGAGCGTGAAGCGGCGATCGGGTTCCGGCTCGTGAATGGCGCGCGCGTACTCGCGGGCGGCGTCCAGGTTCGGGAACAGGCGGACGTACGCGTCCAGCCGCTCCATGAGCCGCCGGATGCCGGCGTCGTGCGGCACCCTCAGACGCGTGCAGACCTGCTCGCGCCGGTTGCGTTCCGGCCGGTCGGGATCGACGACGATCTCGTGCTGGTCGACCGAGACCAGGCGCAAATCCACATGGTCGTTCGCGTACTCGACGCGCTCGACCTTCAGCACTTCGCCTACGGCGAGGTTGCCCACCGGCTTCGCGCGGAACATCGCCCCGGGGCCTTTCCAGTCCGATTCGCCAATCTCGACGGGGTAGCCGGACTCGCGCGCGCCCTTCGACGGGATCGTCGGTAAATCGCCGCGTACGGCGACGGCGTAGGTACTGTCGGGCGGGTACATCTGCTCGAAGGCGAAGCGGACAGATTTTCCCAGCCCCTCCACGGGCTCGATCTGCCGCAGCGCCTGGGCTCCCAGCCCGGCCAGGCAGCAAAGCACGAACGCCAGCACGGCGGCGCGTGTCATCCGGGTTCTCATGGCATTGCTCGGTCCCACAGGGCAGGCATCGTGGCGGCATTATACCGCCCAGCCGGATTGCCCGGCGCTCGCGCCGTGTTGCGCGGCAGAGCGAACGCCGCACGACGGTTCACGACCCACACAGCCATGAGACAACCAGGCCATGAGCCTTGAGCCATGAGCCTTCGGCCGGCTATGCTGCTTGTCAGGGCATCCAGGAGCCGGGACCGCATGGGATCCGACACCGCGCGCGCGGAAAGCATCGCGGGGATCATCGTCGGCGCCTTCGAACGCTATCTTTCGGAGTTCCGCGGGCTGACGCTGCGCGCGCGCCTGCACTTCGAGGAACAGGACTGGCCAGGCGCTCAGCGGGACTGGCTTGCCCGCCTCGATCTCTACGGCCGCGTCGTCGCCGATACGCTCGCGGCGTTGCGGGCCGCCTCTCCCGGCGCCGCCTGCACCAGATCGCTCTGGACGCACGTCAAAGCGGCCTGCACGGAACGAATCTCCAGCCGCCACGGCGCGGAACTGGCCGAGACCTTCTTCAACTCAATCACGCGGCGCGTGTTCACGATCGTGGGTGTCGAACCCGACCTCGAGTTCGTGGACACCCGCGCGGCCGCCTGTCCTGTCGGGCCGGCGGCGCCCGCGACGCGCACCTTCGTGCGGGGCGGCTCGGTCGAAGCCCTCGTCAGGCAGGTGCTCGCCAGCTACCGGTTCGCTCCCGGCTACGAGGACCTCGCCCGCGACGCCGCGCTCGTCGCGCAGGAGGTCGAGCGCGAGGTGCTGCGGGATCGCTTCGCGCAGCCCAAGACGTGCACGCGCCGCGACGTCATGGAGAAGTACCAGCTGGTGTTCAAGCACGATCGGGCGGGCCGGCTGATCGACGCGCAGGAATTCGAGTACCTGCGATTCGATCGCGATCGGTTCGCGCCCGAGTTGCTGTCGGAGCTGTTGTCGGAGGCGGCCGGCACCGTCTCGCTGGAGGGCGACTCCCTCGTGGGAGGCTGATCCGCGCCGGCCTTGTGCGAGCGGGCGGCAGGCATGATAATCGGGGACGTGTTCCGAGCGGTCGTGTCGAACGATCGATTCCCGTCACGCGGCGCCGTGCGCCGTGCGGCCTGGCTTGCCTGCGCGCTGATGCTGGCCGCCCCGGCTGCGCTCTCGGCTGCCCGGGCGGTGCCGCATCCGCACCGGCATCCCGCCCGCGCCGACGCAATCGGCTACAAGGTCGCGCCCGGCCCGTGGGCCGTCGGCGTCATCGATCGGCTGGTCCTCAAGGATCCGCGGCGCCACAAGAACGTCGAGGTGACCGTCAGGTATCCACGCGTGAAGGGGCCCCGCGCCCGCACCGCCTTTCCGCTCGTCGTCTTTTCGCACGGCGCCGGCGGTTCGCGCGCGGCCTTTCCCGACCTGACGACGCACTGGGCCAGCTACGGCTACGTGGTCGTCATTCCGACGCACGCCGATGCGATGCCGGCGCGCGGCAGGTATCAGCCGGAGCGCGCCTTCGACGTCGATCAGCTCGATCGGCTCGCCGATGTCGTCTTCGTGGTCAATTCGCTGGATCAGATCGAGAAGAAGATGGACGGCTTTCACGGGCGCCATGCGATGCGCATCGACCGCGACCGGATCGGCGTGGCGGGCCATTCTGCGGGCGCGCTGACGGCGCAGATGGCGATCGGCGTGAAGGTGCGGCTCAGCCGCGCCGACGGCGAGACCCAGCTGAAGAGCGTCGGGGATCCGCGCTTCAAGGCGGCGATTCTCATTTCCGGCCAGGGCACGATCAACCGGCTGCTGACGCGCGATTCGTGGAACGATCTCGCCAAACCGTTTCTCGTCATCACCGGTTCGCGCGACGTGGTGCCCATCAGCCGGGAAACGCCCGAATCGCGCCAGGAGCCGTTCCTGCTGGCGAGGCCGGGTCAGAAGTACCTGGTGTTCATCGAGGGCGCCACGCATTCGTCCTACGGCGGCCGCGCCGCGCGGCCGGCGATGGCCGGCGAGGAGGTGAGCGAGGCCGACCTTCGCATGATCACCGGCGCCACCGCGTCGGCGACACTTGCGTTCTGGGACGCGTACCTCGAAAGCGACGAGCACGGCCGCGACTACCTCGCCTCGGACGATCTCGCCAGGTTCTCGGGCGGCAAGGTGCGGCTGAAACGCAAGTGAGTACTCAGTAGACAGTAGACAGTAGACACTAGACAGTAGCCAGCAGGGCACCCAACGACGCGAGGGCGCCGTCTGCGAGCGCGACACCTACTGTCTACTGGCTACTGACCACTACTGTCTACTGCCCGCGAGCATCTCCCGGAACTCCGCGGGCGACACGAGCCGCTTCTCCCTCAGCGACCGTTCCTTCACCTCGTTCAGCAGCTGCTGCATCTGTTCGGGCGTCGCCCGCATCCCCATTTGCTCGAGGAAGTAGGCAATGCTGTCGATGCCGCTGCCCTTGCCCAGCACGGCGCGCGGCCCGCTGTTGCCCACCAGGTCCGGCCGGAAGGGCGCAAGTTCGGTCGGGAACTCCTTCCCGCAGTTGCGCAGCCAGCTGACGATGATGCCGCTTTCGATGTCGAAAAGCTGATCGCCGACGACGCAGCGGTTTGCCGGCGTTCGCACGCCGGCCAGCTGCTGGACCAGCCGGGAGATCTCCACGAAGCGCTCCGTCTTCAGGCCCAGGTCGACGTCGTAGAGCGTCTTCATCGCCAGCGCCAGCTCCTCGTAGGCGCAGTTGCCGGCGCGCTCGCCGATGCCGGTCACCGACGTGTGCGCCACCTGGCAGCCGGACGCGAGGGCCAGCAGCGTGTTGGCCACGGCCATGCCGAAATCGTCGTGGAAGTGCACCTCGAACGGCGTGGCCGGGAACACCTGGCGCATGCGGCCAATCAGGTAGGGGACCGTGTGGGGCGCGAGGCCGCCGAACGTGTCGACGATCGCGAGGGCGTCCATGTGACCCTCGGTCGCGACCTTCTCCAGCAGGTCGAGCGCCCAGTCGAGCGGCGCGCGCGTGAAGTCGATCGGAAAAAAGACGACGTAGAGGCCGTTGTCCCTGGCGAACCGCGTGGCCTCGACCGACGTGCGGATCGCCTTCGCGAGATCCCACCGGTAGGCGCGCTCGATGATGTGCGTCGAGCTCGGCACCTCCATCACGATGCCTTTCACGCCGGTGTCGACCGATCGCTTCACGTCCTCGACCATGCATCGGGCGAAGCTGAACACCTGCGTGTTCGATCGCTCCAGGCGCCTGACGATCTCCCGGATCGCCGCCTCGTCTGATTTCGACACGACGGGCATGCCGGCCTCGAGCCGGTGCACGCCGGCTTCGGCCAGCTGCTCGGCGATGCGAATCTTGTCGTCCTTCGAAAAGACCACGCCCGCCTGCTGCTCGCCGTCGCGCAGCGTGACGTCGTGCAGGCGCGGCCGCACGTCGAAGTGCACCTGCTGGCGCACCTGCGGATCGAAGTTCCAGGGGCTGGTGAACCACATGTCGGTGTTCCACGGCTCGGGCATATCGCTCCTTTGTCCCGGGCTGAAGCCCGGAACCTACGCCCATGCAGGCTGAGGCGCGGAAACCTATGTCCGTAGGTTCCGGCCTTCAGGCCGGGACGGGCCAGTCGGAAAGATCCGATGCAACGCGATTCCCGTCGCGGTGCTCGCGTTGAGCGAATCGACGCCGGGAGCCATCGCGATTCGCACGCGCACGTCGCAGGCCTCCTGCGCCGCGGCCGACAATCCCTCGCCTTCGTTGCCGACGACCAGCGCGATGCGGTCGGGGAGCGGTGCTGCGGCGAAGCGGGTCAAGTCGACCGCATCAGCTGCCGGCGTCAGCGCGACGAGGGTGAAGCCGGCGCGCTTGAGGGCGAGCAGAAAAGGGGGTCGGGACTCAATCCCTTGATTACGAAATTGCGTGACGGATTCGTAATCGAGGGATTGAGTCCCGACCCCCTCGACGGTCGCGAACGGTACGACAAGGGTTGCGCCGATCGAGACACGGATCGCCTTGCGGTAGAGCGGGTCGCAGCAGCGCGGGCCCATGACGATGCCCTCGACGCCGAACGCCCTGGCGTTGCGGAAGATCGCCCCGACGTTGTCCGCGTTGGTGATCGCCTCGAGCACGACCAGGCTTCTTTTGAGTGGCGGGGCTCCCTGCACCCCGCCAGGCTCGGTCGCTCGTGGGGCCCCGACGCCCCACTCCGCTTGCTCGCGGCGCGCGTCCAGTGCCGCGAGCAGATCGGCGACGGTCACGGGCGCCGGACGTTCACCGAGCGCCAGGCAGCCGCGATGGATGTGGTAGCCGGAGACCGGCTCCATCAGCGACTTGGGGCAGACGTAGACGGGCAGAACGGGTTCGAGGGGCGCGAGGACGTGTTGCAACGAACCGAAGGCGGCGTCGGTCACCAGCACCGAGCGCGTCCGGAAGCGGGCCGACGTCACCAGCGCGCGGACGACGAGCCGGTTCTCCGCGACGAACAGTCGCCGGCGCCGAAGGAGTTCCGGGTCGGAGACGTTTCGATAATCCGCGATGCGGGGATCGCCGGCGTCGGTGATCGGGATGACGGGCATGGTGCCTCACGCCCGGCGGGCAAGGGCAACCAGCGGCGTGCCCTGCAGCGTGCCGGGCTCCGCGCTCCGGAAAAGGCACCCCACGCCGGCTGCCGGCGTGGGGACCCCGCTAACTGCGCTCCGTCCGCGCCGTTTTTCGGTTTCGAGTATCGGGCTGGCCCGTGTACGCGCGCGATCGACCCGCCTTCGCTGCCTCTCGGTCCCCGCAGCTACGGCGGGTCCGCCGTAGCTCGCACGCAATCAGCGCGAGCGAAGGCGGACCGCTACGGGCTGCGCCCGGAAAAACAGCGCTACCTGCGCTCCGTTTTCGTCGCCGTGACCGTCGGAGCGCTGCGCACGGCCCGCCGCGGGGCCCGCTGCCGGCTGCCTTGTGGGGCGGACCGGAACTGAGGCCTCACGCCGCGGATCTCGTCCACCAGCGCCGTCGCCTCGTACATCTTCGCCAGCGCCTCCAGGATCCCGGCGCTGTGCACCCCGACCGCGCGGCTGCCCTCCGCATCGGCGATGTAGGCATAGCGGTTCGGCAACTTCTGCAGGTTGCTGTCGAAATTGACGCCGACGACCTCGGCGTTGCGGTTGATGACCGGGCTGCCCGAGTTGCCGCCGATCGTGTCCGCCGTGTAGACGAAGTTGAGCGGCACGGTCAGATCCAGCGCGCCCTTGCGATCCTTCCAGCGTTTCGGCAGCGAGAACGGCGCCGCCTCGTTGAAGCTGGCCGCGCGGTCGAACAGCCCGTGGAACGTCGTCTTGTAGGGCACCAGCGTCGATCCCTGTTCGTAGCCCAGGACGGTGCCGAACTCGATACGCAGGTTCGAGTTGGCGTCAGGGTAGGCGTTCTTGCCGTATACGGCGAAACGGGCTTCGGCGATGCGCTGGCCGGCGCTCGTCTCGACGCTCGTGATCTTCTGCTCCTGCCAGGCGTTCAGCTCGCGGATGATCGGTTCGACCTTGCGCGCCAGCACGATCATCGGATCGTCGGATTTCGCGATCGCGTCGGGGCCGCCGTCCAGCAGCGCCTTGCGCACCGCGACGTCGGCCAGTTTCGTACCGCCTACGACCGCCTTGGCGACGACGGCCGGCGCGGACGAGCCGAGAGCCGCCTTGATGAACGGATCCGACGGGCCGAGCGTCTTGCGCGCCTGTTCCAGCTGCCAGGCGAGCACCGATTCTTCCATGTCCGCGAACACCGGCGCTGGCGACAGGAGGGTGCGTTTCGTCGCGTCCAGCCGGGAATCGCGGAACGCGTCCAGGCGCGTGCTGTTCGGCTTCTGGATTTCAGCGGCGTAGCGCACCAGCGTCAACGCGAAGTTGCCGAGCGAGGACGGCGCGAGCGTCGAGAACGCGATCCGCTTCGCGTAGGCCGGCAGTTCGGCGTACGCGGCCGCGATGTCGTCCCATGCGCTGGCGTACTTCTGTCGCAGCTCGGGATTGGCCGCCACCTTGCCGCGCAGGTCCTTCTCCTCGGCTTCCTTGCGCTTCATCATCGAGCCGCCGGTGAGGCCGGCCTGCTGGCCGACCAGGCGCTTGATCGAGTTCTCCATCGAGCGACGCGGCTCCGCCGCCCGCCGCGCGGCCTCGGCGCCGGTTGCCGCGTATTTCACGAGGCTGTCGCGCCGCGACGTCCACACCTGCATCTGCAACGGGTTCCCGACGTCGCGCTGGTACTGCAGCTGGGCGATCGTGAGCAGGCGGGAGGTCGAGCCGGGGTTGCCGGGCACGAAGATCAACTCCTTCTCGTCGGCGCCCTTCGCAGACCACTTGAAGTAGTCCGTCTTCGCCGGCTTGCCGTTCTCGTAGGCCCGGAGGAAGGAGATGTCGAGGTCGTAGCGCGGGTAGGTGAAGTTGTCGTAATCGCCTCCGAAGAACCCGATGGATTCCTCCACGGCGAACACCACGCGCACGTCCGTGTACCGCTTGAAGCGGTAGAGCCAGTACTCGCCGCCGCTGTAGAGGTTCACGACCTGGCACACGAGACCGGTCTTCGCACTCCCGTCCTTTTCGATCGCCGCGATCTCGGCGCGCCGCTGGCTGTTGGCGTCCTGGCTGGTCGCGCCCGGCTTCACGGCCGCCTGCACGCGCTTCGTCACGTCCTCATAGGACACCAGCACGTCGGCGGTCATGTCCGGACACTTCAGCTCCTGGTCCAGCGTGGCGGCGTAGAACCCATCTCGGATATAGTTGCGCTCCGGCGTCGACACCCGCTGCAGCTCGCCGCCCGCGACGTGCTGGTTCGTCAGGATGAGCCCGTCGGGCGAGACGAACGAGCCGGTGGCGCCCGTCAGGCGGACGGTGGCCAGGCGGATGTGATCGAGCCAGGCATCCGGCGGATCGAAGTTGTAGCGTTCCTTCCAGATCTTCCGCGGCGGATTGTCGAACGTCCACATGCCCTCGTCTGCCCGAGGCAGCGACGTCGAGACGAGCGCGACGAAGAAGACGACGAGCAAGAGCACTCTTTTCATGACGGCACTCCGCAGCTGCCCGCGGCACCGGGACGGTCGCAGGCGCGCCTAGCTTACTTCAAAACCGACGTTTCCTCGCTTCCAGGTGACGGCCGCACGCTCGTTGCGCGCCGCCCCCCTTTTCCGCGGATTGATCCATACTAGGGGCGTGCCGGACTCCAGGCAGGCACGCTCCTGGGCGTCGCGCCGAATCATCACGAGGAGGGCGACCATGGACGCACCCCGGAACCCGCTCGAAGGGCAGATCATCCACCTCGCAAATCAGACGATCGAGATGCTGGAGATGGCCCGGCAGGCCTTTCTCAGGCAGCGTCGCTCGCTGGTGGCGCAGGTCGTCGCGCTCGGCCAGGAGGTGCACCGGGCTGAAAAGGCGCTGACTGCCGGACTGATACCGGGTGTCATCGACGGAGGACTGCCGCCGGGCGGAGAGAAGATCTTCGTCCCGATGCACCTGGAGCGAATCGGTGACAACATCGAGGCATTTGCACGGGCCGTGGAACGCCAGGTGCAGGACGGTGTGGTCTTCACCGACCGCGCGACGCAGGAGATCGATCGGCTGCTCGACAAGACGCTCGAGCTGATCGAGGCCACCCGCGACGTCCTGCAGACGGGGAACCGGACCCTCGTCCACCACGTGCTTACCGATGGTCCGTGCCTCCAGGCCACCGCGACCGAATTCGCCTCGTTCCACCAGGAACGCCTGATCCAGGGACTGTGCGTGCCGCGCGCCTCCTCCCTTTACCTGGCGATGGTCGATCACATCCGCGGCGTCGAGCGTCACCTGCGGGATATCGTGAAGAAAGTCTCGGGGCAGCCGAGCGTGCCATGCACGCCGGGCCGCGTCCCGGCGGTGTAGACATCTCCCAAGGCCGTGATCGTGAAGGTTGAAACCAGTTTCACGGACGGCCTTGGGATCTGTCTTAGGGCGCGCTGCGCGCGCCTTGGGAGATGGCTACAGCGAGGACGCTTCGGCGATTTACGCGCACGGGCCGGCTGGTTGATAATCCCGCGCATGGATCGGATCGCGGTCGCAGGCGGCGAACTGGAATACCAATGGGCGGGCGTGAGCCATGCTGCGCGTGCGACCCTCGTTTTCCTGCACGAGGGACTCGGCTGTGCGGCGATGTGGGGCCGGTTCCCGCACGCGCTCGCGCTCGCCGTCGGCTGCCGCGGTCTCGTCTACAGCCGGTTCGGCTACGGCCGCTCCTCGCCCCTCCCGCGGCCGCGTACCGATCGCTTCATGCACGAGGAAGCGCTCGACGTGCTGCCCGCCCTCCTCGAACGCCTCGGCATACGGCTGCCCGTGCTCGTCGGCCAGAGCGATGGTGCCTCCATCGCCCTCATCTACGCCGCGGCGCATCCGGCGTCGGTCGCCGGCCTCATCCTCGAGGCGCCGCACGTGTTTGCCGAGCAGCTGACGTTGGACGCCATCGGCAAGGTGCGCGCGCGATTCGGCGAGGACGACGACTTTCGCGCGAAGTTCGGGAAGTACCACCGCGATGCGCGGTCGGTCGTGGACGGCTGGAGCGGCGCGTGGCTGGCGCCGTCGTTCCGCGCGTGGACGATTGAATCGGAGCTGGCCGCGATCGCGTGCCCGGTGCTGCTCCTGCAGTCAGAGCGCGATCCGTACGGCACGCTCGCGCACGTCGATCGCATCGCCGATCGTGTGCGCGGCCCCGTCCGCCGCGTCGTGCTTCCCGGGGACGGCCACGCCCCGCATCGCGATTGCCATTCGCGAACGCTGCACGAGATGACCGCCTTCGTCAGCAGCCTGGCCGTCGCCTGACGAAGATCGACGGCTACGCCCTCTCTGAAGCCGCCCCGAGCTGTCGGCCTCTGCTGCGTCCGCCGAAGAGAAGCACCGCCATGCCGAGAATCGGAGTCAACACCGCCAACAGGGTGTACGCAACAACACCGTCCTCCTCGGGATGCGGGTACTGCTCGACGATCGCCCAGCAGATGAATACCAAATAGTCCTCCAACAGAGCAAGTGTACGTGCAAGTAGCGGGCGCGCAAGACCCGTGATTGACAGCACCGGCTGTGGCGGACGACGATGGCGTGAAGGAGCGCACGATGAGACGGTTACTTGCGGCCGGCGCGATCGCCCTGGGTCTGTTTTTCGGAGCCGTGGTCATGGCAAAGTCACCCGACATGTGGGATCCCGCGTCAGCCGGAGCGACGCGACAGCCGGCGCAGTCGCCGCAGTTCGACGTCGCCGCCGCGAGCCGGTTCGCAGGGCTCGCGCTCGACTGCCTGCACAAGGAATATCCGAACAAGATCGCGCACGTGCTCAACAGCGACCAGGACCTGAAGCCGCCGCGCGAGCTGACGCCGGCCTTCTACGGCTGCTACGACTGGCACTCGTCGGTGCACGGCCACTGGCTGCTCGTGCGTCTGCTCCGCACGTTCCCGTCGGCGCCCTTTGTCGACAAGGCGCGCGCCGCGCTGGCGCAGAGCCTGACCCGGCAGAACATCAGCGGGGAAGTGGCCTACATGAACGGCCCCGGGCGCACCGCGTTCGAGCGGCCCTACGGGTTGGCGTGGCTGCTGCAGCTTGCGGCCGAACTGCGCGAGTGGAACGATCCGCAGACGAAGCAGTGGTCCGCGACGCTGAAGCCGCTGGAGGACGCCGCGGTCGCGCGGTTGCGCGACTGGCTGCCGAAGCTCACCAACCCGATCCGCGTCGGCGAGCACGATCAGACGGCGTTCTCGTTCGGCCTCGCGTGGGACTGGGCGGCCATCGCGCACGATCAATCGATGACCGACCTGCTGCGCGAGCGTATCGGCGTCTTCTACCTCGACGACCGCAGCTGCCCGATCAACTACGAGCCGTCCGGGCAGGACTTCCTCTCGCCGTGCCTCGCGGAGGCCGATCTCGTCCGCCGTGTCCTGCCGCCCGACAAATTCGCCGGCTGGCTGAAGACGTTCCTGCCGGCCATCGAGGCGGGACGTGGCGGCAGCCGCATGGCGCCCCGCCAGATGCCGGCCGCGCCGTCGGTGTGGCTCCAGCCCGTCGTCGTCACCGATCCGTCGGACCCCAAACTCGCGCACCTCGACGGCCTGAATCTCAGTCGCGCCTGGATGCTCGAGGGAATCGCGTCGGGCCTGCCTGCCAACGATTCGCGGCGGCAGATCCTGCTCGCGACGGCGAAAGCGCATCGGGATGCCGGCCTGGCCGCCGTCACCGGCGCGCATTACGAGGGCGGTCACTGGCTGGGAAGCTTCGCGGTGTACCTGGTGACGGAACGGGGATTGAAGAAATAGGAGAGGCCTTGGGCCTTGGACCTGTGGCCTTGGGCTGCTGTCCACCGAGGCCGAAAGCCTAAGGCCTAAGGTCTAAGGCCTTCCCGGGCGAGCAGCTCGATCGCCTTGCGAGCCCACTCTGCATCATTGAGCATCGCGCGGCCGATGCCGACCAGGTCCGCGCGGCCGTCGCGAACGATGCGATCGGCGAACACCGGATCCGAGATGCCGCCGGTGACGATGACCGGCACTCGTACACGCTTCTTGACGGCCTCAGCGCACGGGACGAAGTAGCCGGATCCCTTTCCCGCGCCGCGCGAACCCTGCAGGCCTCCTGACACATCCACGAGATCCACGCCGCCGCGTACCAATTGTTCCGCCGTCGCGCACCCGACGTCGATCTCGAGTCCGCCCGGCGTATCGTCGGTCGCGCCAAGCCGGACGAAGACCGGAAAGTCCGGACCAAGGCAGGTGCGAACTTCGGCGACGACCTCGACGTGCAGCCGCCACCGGTTCTCGTCACTCCCGCCGTACGCGTCGTCGCGCCGATTGCTGAGCGGCGAGAGGAACTGCGAGAGCAGGAAGCCGTGCGCCGCGTGCAGTTCGACCGCGTCGAACCCGGCCGCCCGCGCGCGGACGGCCGCGCGGCCGAATGCCGCGACGATTTCCGCAATCTGCGGCAGTGTCACGGCTTCCGGCAGTTCGCCGTCCGCGTTGTGAACGTGCCGGATCGCCGACGGACCGAGCGGCGTCGCGCCGGCGACGGCGGTTGACGTGCGAGGGCCGGCGTGCGAGATCTGCAGGCACGCCACGGCGCCTTCCGCCTTGATGGCCGCCGCCAGCCGGCTCAGACCGGGGAGCATCCGATCGTGATGCGCCCCGATCTGCGTGGCGCTCGCACGGCCGCGAGGGTGCACGAACGAATGCTCGACGATGACGAGGCCGCACCCCGCAGCCGCACGGCACCGGTGGTACTCGACGATGGCGTCGGTGACGCTGCCATCCGCGGCGGCCTGCCCCGACCACATCGGCGGCATGACGATGCGGTTGCGGAGCGTGAGACCGGCGAACGAGATCGGATCGACGAGCCGGGGCATCAGCGCGGCAATCCCGCTGCGGTCTTCTCTTCCATCAGGCGCAGGGCGATCGCAAACACCAGGAAGCCGACGGCTCCACGCCAGTACCCAGCCGGGCTGAGCAGCCACGATGTCTGCCTGAACGCGAGCACCGCGCCGACGACGAACGCCACCGCCGCCAGGATGATCAGCAGCCAGCAGAACGACTTCATGTGACCCTCCTCACAAAGTGCAACGTGCAACGTGCAATGTGCGGTGCTAAGTGCCAGGTGCCAAGTGCCAAGTGAGTGCTTGGTGCTGAGTGCGGTGCCTGGTGCCCGGTCCGCTCGTGTGTGAGACGCACACAGCACCGCACATTGCACGCTGCACCTCGCACTCTGCACCGCTATAATCACGGCAAAGGGGGCGGGGATGAGCGGTAAAAGCGTATACCATCTCGACCTGGACGACACGAGAATCGAGGGGGCGCGCCTGGCCCTGCTCCCCGGCGACCCGGGGCGGGTGAGTGAGATTGCGGCGAGGGCGCCCATCGCGCGCGCGCGCGAGATTGCCTGCAAGCGCGAATACCGCTCCTGGCTCGGATACATCGGAAACACCCCGATCCTCGTCACCTCGACGGGCATCGGCGGCCCTTCGGCCTCCATTGCGATCGACGAGCTCGCGCAGCTCGGCGTGCGCACGTTCCTGCGCGTCGGCACGACCGGCGCCATCCAGGCCGACGTGAACGTCGGCGACGTCGTCGTGACCACCGGCGCTGTCCGGATGGACGGCGCCTCCACGCACTACGCCCCCGTCGAATATCCGGCCGTTGCGCACCATGAGGTCGTCGCCGCGCTGCTTCGTGCCGCCCGCGACCTCGCGATCCCGGCCCGGCCGGGAGTGACGTGCTCGTGCGACACGTTCTACCCGGGTCAGGAGCGCTACGACTCGTTTACCGGCTACGTCCCCCTCCGCTTCCAGGGCATCACCGAACAGTGGCGGCAACTGCACGTGCTGAACTACGAAATGGAGGCGGCCACGTTGCTCACGTTGACGAGCGCCATGGGGCTCCGGGGTGGCTGCGCCGCGGGCGTGGTGGTCAACCGCACCCGATCGGAAGCGATCACGAAGGCAGATCTCGATCTGGGTGAGGGGAACGCGGTGAAGGTGGCCGCGCTGGCCGTCAAGTATCTGATCTAAGAGGCGGGAGGCGGGAGGCGGGTTTTCACGGCCATGGACGATTTGCACGATCTGACCCGGCAGCGGGCGGAGCAACGCATCGAGCAGCTGCGCGCCGAACTGCGCCACCACGAGCACGCCTACTACGTGCTCGATCGCCCCGAGATCGCGGACGCCGCCTACGACGCGCTGTTCAACCAGCTCCTCGCCCTCGAACGCGCCTTCCCGGATCTCGTCACGCCCGACTCGCCCACGCAGCGGGTGGGCGGCGAGGTCCTGCCATCGTTTCCAGAGGTCCGGCACCTGGCGCCGATGATCAGCCTCGATTCGATCACCGACCCCGACGAGGTGCGGCGGTTCGACGAGCGCGTTCGCAAGGCGTTGCCCGGCGCGGAGATCGGCTACCTGGCCGAACCGAAATTCGACGGCCTGTCGATCGAGGCGGTCTACAGGGACGGCATGCTCGCCAGCGTGTCAACGCGGGGCGACGGCGAGCGCGGCGAAGGCGTGACCGAGAACGTGAAGACAATCCGGTCGGTCCCGCTGCGGCTGCACGCGCGGGCCGGCGCGCCGGGGCCGCGCGTCCTCGCGGTTCGCGGTGAAGCGATCATGCGCGCCCGCGACTTCGAGCGCCTGAATCGGGATCTCGAGCAGGAAGGAAAGCCGCTGTTTGCCAACCCGCGAAACGCGGCGGCCGGTTCCATCCGCCAGCTCGACCCGCGCATCACCGCGCGCCGCCGCCTCGACGTGTTCTTCTACGACATCCTGTTCGTCGAAGGCGGATCGCCTATCGCCACCGCCTTCGACGAACTAGGCGCGCTGCGCGCGCTGGGTCTCCCAGTGGCGCCCGAAGCGCGCGAGTGCGCGACGATCGACGAGGTGTTCGCCTATCACCGCGAGATGGAGGAACGCCGCGACTCGCTCGGCTACGAAATCGACGGCGTGGTCGTCAAGCTCGCCGACCTCGCCGCCAGGCGTCAGATCGGGACGACCGCCCGCCACCCGCGCTGGGCGCTCGCCTTCAAGTTCGCGCCGCGCGAGCAGGAGACGATCATTCGCGGGATCACGGTGCAGGTGGGACGGACGGGCGTGCTGACGCCGGTCGCGGAACTCGAGCCGGTCGAGATCGGCGGCGTCACGGTGGCGCGCGCGACCCTGCACAACCGCGACGAGATGAAGCGCAAGAAGCTGCACATCGGCGACCGGGTGCGCGTCGTGCGGGCGGGCGACGTCATCCCCGACGTCGTCGAGCGTATCGGGCCCTCGGGGGCCGTGCCCGAGCAGGACTTCGAGATGCCGGCAGTCTGCCCGGTGTGCGGCACGCCGGTGGTGCACGAGGGACCGTTCGACCGCTGCCCGAACGGCCTGCAGTGCCCGGCGCAGCTGAAAGGCGCCATCCAGCATTTCGGCTCGCGCGACGCGCTCGACATTCGCGGCCTCGGCAAAGAGACGGTCGATCAACTCGTCTCGACGGGCCTCGTGAAGAACGTGGCGGACCTGTTCGCGCTGACGCCGGAGCAGTTGAGGGACCTCGAAGGGTTCGCGGACGTGTCGGCGCGCAACCTGGTCGAAGCGATCCGGGGTGCACGGCGGCCGACACTCTCACGCTTCGTCTATGCGCTCGGCATCCCGCAGGTCGGCACGGAGACGGCACGCGACCTCGCGCAGCAGTTCGGCAGCGTCGAGAGGATCGGGCAGGCAAGCCGGGAGGAACTGATGGCGGTGTCGGGGATCGGCGAAGCGGTCGCGGAGGCGATCTCGACGTTCTTCGCGCAGGAAGAGAACCGCGACATCGTGAAGCGGCTGCTGGCCGAGGCCGGCGTCGAACCTGTTCCGCCCGAGCGCCCGGCGGTTGGTGGCGCGCTGGCCGGCAAGACGGTCGTCTTCACCGGCACGCTGAGCATGCCGCGCGCGGAGGCCGAGGGACTGGTGCGACGGCACGGCGGCCGCGCGACCAGCGGCGTCAGCAAGAGTACCAGCTACGTGGTGGCCGGCGAGGACGCCGGGTCGAAGCTCAAGAAAGCGAAGAAGCTCGGGGTGAAGGTGATCACGGAGGAGGAGTTCCTGGAGATCGTCAAGTAGGGGCGGAGCTTGCCTCCGCCCGTCCGGAAGTCCGAACGTCCGGCGCCAGCCGCCGGCCTATCGTCCCGACACGGCCCATCATCAAGCCGCCGAGAGGCCCGGCGATCCCGCTTGACATGCGACATCTGTCGCGGCTAAGATGCGACATATGTCGCAGAACCCCCGGCGCCACATCGAACACCTGACCCGCCGGGAGCGCGAAATCGTGAACGCGCTCTTTGCGCTCGGCGGCCGGGCATCCGCCGAAGAGATCCGCGGCCGGCTCGCCGATCCGCCCTCGGACTCGTCGGTACGGGTCATGCTCACGCGCCTCGAAAAGAAGGGCGTGCTCAAACATCAACAGGACGGTCTCAAGTACGTCTATTCGGCGACGATCTCGCCGGCCCTCGCCAAGAAGACGGCACTCAGGCAGTACCTGCAGACGTTCTTCGGCGGGTCGCTCACGCGGATGATGACGGCGCTCGTCTCCGAGTCGTCGTGGACCGACGACGAGCTGGATGCGCTCAGAGCGGAAATCGATCGTGTGCGGAAGGACAGGACGCGGTCATGAGCGGGTCATTCTTCGTGTCGATGCTGGCCGGCGTCACGCTCGCGACCGGGCTGTCGCTCGTGGCATCGCGCCTCGCGCGCAGGAGTCGTGCGGCGCTCCGGCACGTGCTGCTGGCCGGCTCGTTCGCCGTGTTGGCGATGCTGCCGATCGCGTCGCTCGTCGTGCCTTCCATTCCCGTCCCCGTCCCGATGGCCGCAACGTCCGACGCCCTCGCTCCGGCCGTGGAACTGATCACGGACGCCGTATCACCCGAGGCGCCAGCGATTGCGACCACCAGCCCGGCGCCGCGCACCTCGCGCGCCCTTCGACTGCCGCCGTTGCCGGCGCTCCTGCTGGCCGGCTGGATGGCGGGTGCCGTTGTCTTCCTGCTGCCGGTCATCGTCGGCCTGTGGCAGATCCGCACGCTTCGACGGTCTGGACTTCCCTGGTCAGGTGGCGAGTCCGTCGCTGCGCGGCTGGCCTCCGAGCTCGCCGTGCGCCGGCGCGTGGACGTGCTGCTGCACGAAGGGGTGGCAGGGCCGATGACATCCGGTGTCCTGCATCCGACCATCCTGCTTCCAATGGATGCCGGCGAGTGGCCGGCTGAGGATCTCGATCGCGCGATCGTTCACGAACTGGAACACGTGCGCCGCCGCGACTGGTTGAGCCAGTGTCTCGCGCGTGTGATTTGCGCCGGCTACTGGTTCCATCCGCTTGTCTGGATCGCGCGCCAGCAACTTGGACTCGAGGCCGAGCGGGCCTGCGATGATGCCGTGCTGCAGCGTGGTGAAGCAACCGGCTACGCGGATCAACTGGTGGGGCTCGCGAAGCGGTTGTCAGCGGCCCATCGCCAGCCGCTGCTGGCGATGGCGAACCGCAGGGACCTGGCCGCGCGCGTTCACGCGTTGCTCGACGGCCGGCTGGGGCGGGGCCGCGCCGGCGCAGCCGTCATTGTGCTGGTGTGTCTCGCGTCTGCGGCGCTCGCCGTCACGATGTCTCCGTGGCGGGTCGTCGCCGCCGGGCAGACGCCGTCGCCGCAGGTCGTGGCCGCCGGCCAGACGCCGTCGTCGCCTCAGTCTCCAACGGCGGCGCCGCGGTTCGATGTCGTCTCCGTCCGGCCCTGCGATCCCAAGGCGAATCCGAGTGGCGGGGGACGTGGCGGATGGGCCGGAACGTCGTCGCCAGGAAGGCTTCGGCTCGAGTGCCAGAGCCTCTACGCGTTGATCCACATGGCCTACGTCACCTTCGGGAACGACCGTTTCAATGCGTCATACGCGATGCCGGAGGACCGCGGTTTGTCGCTGCCCGACTGGGCCCATTCCGGGCGGTACACGATTGAAGGAAAGGCCGATGGCGAGCCGACCGGCGTCGTCACGCGTGGGTCGATGCTGCGAGCCGTTCTGGAGGATCGGTTCAAGCTGAAGATGCATCGCGAGACCCGGGCGGTGCCGACCCAGGAGCTGGTCGTGGCCAAGGGAGGCCCCAAGCTGACGCCGCTCGAGCCGGGTGCCTGCGTGCCCTACGACTGGAGCGGGTTTCCGCAAAAGCCGCTCGAGCCCGGCCAGGTGCGGTGCATGAATAGCACTGCTCCGGACAGCGCCAACAACTGGGTGCTCACGGCCGAGGGCTCCACGCTCGACGCATTGGCGGGGACTTTGACGAGCTCCGAGCGGCTGGTCGTGAACAAGACCGGGCTCCAGGGGTACTTCACGTTTCGCCTCGTGTATCGGGGAGGAGAGCCTGGCGGCGCGCCGCCGTTCGAGACGGCGCTCAAAGCGCAACTGGGATTGGAACTGCGGCCGGCGAAGGGAACGCGCGAGTTCTTCGTCCTCGACCACGTCGAGCGGCCAACACCGGACGGCCCATTTCTCGACCCGCCGGCTCGCGCGCGCGGCGGGCTCCAATGAACCTTGCGGCCGTCGCTGGCATCGTTCTGGCGACGGCCGCCTTTCCGGCAGGCGGGAGTGATCTCTCGGGCCGCGTGCTGTTCAACGGCCTCGGCGTGCCTGGCGCGATGGTGACGGCCACGCGCGCCGATCGCACGATCACGACGCTCTCGGATGACGATGGCGCATTTCGATTCGCCAATCTCGACGACGGCACGTGGGCGATTCGCGTCGAGATGCGCGGCTTCGTGACGGTGAATCGCGACGTCACGCTGCCGCTCTCGCCGACAACCGGGCCGCCCACGTTCGCCCTGACGATGCAGTCGTACCGGGAAATCATCGGCGAAACGCCGGCCACGACCGCAACGACCACGAAGCCGCCGGCCACTGCTGAGCCGCCGCCAGACCCGGTCGACATCATCACCGGCAGCATCATCAACGGCGCCGCGACGCCCTTCGCGCAGCCGCCCGCGTTCGGCAACAACCGGCCGAAGCCGCCCTCGCTCTACAACGTCGCCGTCAACTCGACGCTCGGCAACTCGGCGTGGAACACGCGGCCGTTCTCCTTCGCGGGTTCCACGGCGCCGGCGCCGTCGTACGGCGATGTCCAGCTTGGCTTCACCATCGCGGGCCCGCTGAAGATTCCGTGGCTCGTCTCCCACGGCCCGTCGATGTTCCTGAACTACCAGCACGGCGACGTGCACAGCGCCGCGACGCAATCGGCCGTCATGCCGACCTCGGCCGAGCGTGCCGGCGACTTCTCGCATTCGCCAATTGTGGTTCGCGACCCGCTCACCGGCCTGCCGTTCCCCGGCAACGTCATTCCGGCCGATCGGATCAGCCCGCAAGCGGCCGCGCTGCTGGCGTACTACCCGTTGCCGGATGCCACGACGTCCACGGGCGCGAATTACCAGACGACGACACTCAGCTCGGCGAAGAGCGACCGCCTGCAATTCGGCATGACCAGACTGTTTCGCTCTCGCCACACTCTCGACGGCACGTTTGCCTTTGAGCGAACGCGTACGAGGCGCATGAACGTCTTCGATTTCGAGGACACGAGCCGCCAGCCCTCGGTCAGCGGCAGGCTCAATTGGTCGCGCCGATTCTCGACTCGGGTCACGATTCGGACACGTTATGAGTTCGTGCGGGCGACGTCCAGCGTCACGCCGTTCTTCGCCAATCGCGCGAACGTCTCGGGCGACGCAGGCATCACGGGCAACGACCAGGATCCGGCGGACTGGGGGCCGCCGGCGCTGTCGTTTCCAACCATCGCCGGGCTGAGCGACGCCGAACATCAGCGTACGGTCACGACGAGCCACACGTCCGGCGGCGAGGTGCTGCTGAGGCGGGGCGGCCACAACGTCACGGTCGGCGGGGACGTCCGCTGGAACCGTGTCGGCGTCCAGTCGCAGCCGAACCCGCGCGGCACGCTGACCTTCACCGGAACGGCCTCGGGCGACGCTTTCGCCGATTTCCTGCTTGGCACGCCGGCGGCGAGCGCCATCGCCTTCGGCAGCACGGCCATTCGACTCCGACAACTCGCGCCGGACGCGTACGTGAACGACGATTGGCGCCTGCTCGCGAACCTCACGCTCAACGTTGGTGTGCGGTGGGAGTACGAGTCGCCGTTTGCGGAAGCCTCGGGGCACCTCGCGAATCTGGACATCGCACCGAATTTCGCCGCCGTCACACCGGTACTGGCGACTGACTCGACCGGAGCGCTGACCCGCGCCTCGTACCCGGCCTCGTTGATTCGGCCGGACAAGCGCGGTGTTCAGCCTCGTTTCGCCGTGTCCTGGCGCCCGTCGTACGCGTCGTCGCTCGTGGTTCGTGGCGGGTACGGCATCTACCGCAACCTCGGCGGCTATCAATCTCTCGCGCTCCTGCTCGCCCAGCAGCCGCCTTTCGCGAAGACGTTCAGCATTCAGAACAGCGCATCGACGCCACTCACGCTCGCGAGCCCATTTCCCTCGTCGCTGCCGGCGACGGCGAATACCGTCGCGATCGACCCGGACTTCCGCACGTCGTACGCGCACACGTGGCAGGCTTCCGTGCAACGCGAGCTGCCGGCGTCGCTGACGATGATCGTCGCGTATCTCGGCGCGAGGGGCAGCCATCTCATGCAGGCCTTTTTGCCGAATACCTCTCCGGCAGGCGCGACCAATCCGTGTCCGGCATGCCCCTCGGGATTCGTCTACATCACCTCGAACGGCAGCTCGCTGCGAAACGCCGGGCAATTCACGCTGCGGCGCCGCCTGTACCAAGGACTGATGGCGAGCGTGCAGTACACGCTGTCCAGGTCGACCGACGACGCTGCGACGTTCGCGAGTGCGGCGATCACGCCAGCGTCGCTCGCCGTCGCGCAGAACTGGCTCGACCTCGATGCGGAACGCGGACCATCGTCGTTCGATCAACGACATCTCGTGTCCGCGGAGGTTCAGTACACGACGGGCGTCGGCCTACACGGCGGCACGCTCGTCGACGGCTTGTGGGGCCCGCTCTTCAAGGACTGGACGATTGCGGCGGAGCTGGCCGCCGGCAGCGGCGTGCCGTTCACGCCCGTTGCATTTCTCTCGGTCCCTGGCACAGGCGTGGTCGGTGTCCGCCCTGCTCTGACCGGCGTACCGATCGCGCCGGTGTCGCCCGGTTCGTACGCGAATCCCGCGGCGTTCACGGCGCCGGCGCCCGGTTCGTGGGGCAACGCCGGTCGCAATTCGATTCGCGGACCGGCGCAGTTCTCCATGGACATGAGCCTGGCCAGGGTCTTTCGCCTCGGCGATCGACTCAGCCTCGAGTGGCGGACCGCTGCGACGAACGTGCTGAATCGCGTCAGCTTCACCACTATCAATATGGTGATCGCCAGCCCGCAGTTCGGCCTGCCGACGCTCGCCAATCCGATGCGCGCCGTGCGAATGACCGTCCGGCTGAGGTATTGAGATGCACGGGCGCGTCGCGGCGGCGCTCGTGTGCATGATCAGCGCCGGCTGGACTGCGTACGGCCGGCAGCAGCCGCAGGCGACGTTTCGCACGTCAGTCCGTTTGATCGTTCAGGCAGTCAGCGTCAAGGACAACAGCGGCAAGCCTGTCGAGGGCCTGACAGCGAGAGACTTCGTCGTGACGGAGGACGGCACACGACAGGACATCGCGTTCGTCCAATACCAGGCGATCGACGAGTCGCCGGCGACGGCGCTGACGCTGACGGCGGCGGAACCGTCCCGACGCTCCTCCGCCTCGACGGTCGCGCCCGTCACTCGCGAGCCGGTGACGGCTCCGGGTGACGCGCGATACAGCAGCAGGCGCCTGCTGGTCTTGTACTTCGATCTGTACCAGATGCCCTTCTTCGACCAGATGCGCGCGTTCGCGAGCGCGGAGCGTTACGTCACGACGAAGATGACAGCCGCCGACATGGTCGCCATCATGGTGTTCGATGGCCGCGGCGTGCGTGTCAGGCAGGAGTTCACAGACGATCGGGCCGCGCTCGTCCAGACGATCCAGGCATTGATCGCGGACGCCGACGAACGCAGGCTTGGTCTGGGTTTCGATCCGGGTGGCGCGTTTGGCGAAGATGACGCCACGTTCAACATCTTTACGACAGACCGTCAGTTGTCGGCGCTGCAGACGGCGGTCACCGACCTCGGACCGCTGCCGGAGCTGAAGACACTCGTCTACCTCGGGAGCGGTCTTCGCCTGAACGGCGCCGACAACCAGGCGCAGCTTCGCGCGACCGTGAATGCCGCCGTGCGGTCGAACGTGACGCTCAATCCAATCGACACGCGGGGGCTCGTCGCCGTGGCGCCGCTCGGCGACGCGACCCGGCCGTCACCGGGCGGCATCGCCATGTTCAACGGCGTGCTCGCCGGAGCCGCGACGATGAGGTTGCAGCAGGCGCAGGACACGCTCTATGCCCTGGCGAAAGACACCGGCGGCCGGGCCACGTTCGACAACAACGATCTCGCGCTTGGCATCCTGAACGCCGCGCGAGCGGTGACCGGCTACTACATGATCGGCTACTACAGCAGCAAGACCGCCAGGGACGGCCGCTACCGGCGCGTCAAGGTGGAACTGGCTGTTGGTCTCCAGGGGGAACTGTCTTATCGCCAGGGATATTACGGCGACAAGGACTTCAGCAAGTTCAACGCGGCGGACAGAGAGCGGCAGCTTGCCGAGGCATTGAGGCTCGAGGACCCCATCACCGAGATCCCGATGGCCATGGAAGTGAACTACTTCCAGATCAGCCGCGCCGAGTACTTCGTGCCAATCTCGGTGCTCATGCCGGGCAGTGAGCTCGCCCGATCGCTCGAGGCCGGCGCGTCTTCGGTCGACATCGACATGATAGGCGAGATCAAGGACGAGCACCTCGTGACCTATCGCAACATCCGCGACAAGGTGCGGATTCCATTGAACAGAAGCGCGGGGCGCCGGCCGGTGAACCAGATGATTCAGTACGAAACGGGCTTCACCGTGTTGCCCGGCACGTACTCCATCAAGCTGCTTGCGCGAAACGACGCGACAGGCCACATCGGCACGTTTCAATCGACATTCACGATTCCCAACCTCGAGCGCGAGGAGACGCGGCTGCCGGCGAGCAGCGTCGTACTCACAAGCCGGCGTGTCGCGGCCACCGACGCGCTCTACACCGTGAAGCAGAAGATTTCCGCCGAGACGGCGAATCCCCTCGTTTACGGCGGAGAGAAGCTGATCCCGGCCGTGTCGCGCACGTTCAGCGCGAGCCGGCCGCTGCACGTGTTCCTCCAGGCGTACGAACGCGACGCCGAGACGCTGCGGCCGCTCGTGGCCTTCGTCACGTTCTACCGCGACGGTGCGAAGATTCGTGAAACCGCTCCGCTCACCGCGAACGAAGGCTGGGGCACGAAATCGAAGGCCGTACCGATTCGGTTCACTCTCTCGTTGGCCGACCTCCAGCCGGGAACCTACGACTGTCAGGTGTCGGTCCTCGATCCCTTCGCGGGGAAGGCAGCGTTCTGGCGCGCAGCCGTTGTCGTGACTCGATAGGTGGGTTCGACACGCCGAAGGTCCGAAAGTCCGGAGGTCCGAAAGTCTGAACCTCGGACCTTCGACCCCCGGACCTTCGGACGCGTCAGCGCCTGTCCTCGTGCTCTCCGTTGGCCGTCGCCCCCAGCGTGATCGGCTGCCCCGCGAACAGCGTCGGCGCGCCGTTGTCGAACGCCAGCCGGTTGTAGGCCGCGACGTCGGTCTGGACCAGGTCGTTGTAGGCTCGCAGCTGCGCGGCGACCTTCTGCTGCAGGTCGGCCATCTCCTGCCGCACGAGATCGTTCGGTGCCTGGCCGAACGTGTACAGAAGCTCCTGGTACATTGCGGCCACCTGTCCGTGCAGCCCCGCCAGCGAGTGGATGTCGTCCTCGATCACCTGGTGCTGGACGCCTGGATCGTAGACGGCGTCCTCCAGCGCCTTCAGCTTCCTGTCGAGCGCCTCGGCCCGCTCGGCGACCGGCTGGTAGCGCCCGCCCGCCCCGTCCTTCTCTTCATCGACGGTTTGCTCGAACGTCCGAACCTCCTTCTGCATCGCGGCCAGGCGGTCCAGCATGTCGTCCAGCGCGTCCAACTGGTTGCGCACCTGCAGCGCGGCCTGCGTCTGCGCCTGCATGTCGGCGGGGCTGACTTTCTGCGCCGGGTCGTAGGAGACCGATGCGGGCGCGCGAAGCGTCGTGCCGTTGGCGGTCACGTTCACCGTGTAGGCGCCGGCGACGACGTACGGGCCCCGCATCCGCGTGAACTGGTTCTCGGGCGGCGGCGGTTCGAACGTGAGTCTCCGTGGCGGGTCGTAGCGCATGTTCCAGACCGCCCGGTTCACACCGGCTTCCGCCGGACCGTAGAACGTCGCGATGGTCCCGCCGCCGGGGTCCGTGATGACGATCTTCACCGGCGTCTGATGCTCTTTCTTCTGTTCCGGTGTCGCCTCCAGTTTTCCTGGCAGCAGATAGTCGACCACGACGCCGTCGGGCGGGTTCGGCGCGGTGAAGTCCGCCCGCGCGAACCCGCTGCCGCTCCAGTAGTGGCGAATCGTGGCGGGCGCGGGCGCGAACAGGTGCAGCGGCCCGTTGGCCGCCTGCGCGGTCATCTGCTCGATGGGCGTGATGTCGTCGAGCACGAACAGGCCGCGACCGTGCGTGGCGACGACCAGGTCGTGGGACGGTTTGACGAACTGCACGTCATAGACCGGCACCGTCGGGAAATTGCCGGCCTTCAACGCGCGCCACGTGCCGCCGTCGTCCGCCGAGCAGAACAGGCCCGTGTCGGTCCCGGCCACGAGCAAGCCGCGCCGATTCGGATCCTCCCGCACCACGTAGACGGGAACCGCCGGAAGGCCAGCCCCGATCGACTGCCAGGTGCGGCCGAAATCCCGAGTGCGGTACACGTAGGCGCGGCGATCGTCGAGCATGTGCGCGTCGAATGCGACGTACGCGGTGCCGGGGTCGTACGGCGACACGCCCACCTGGTACACGCGCGCCCACTGCGGCGCGTTCGGGACGTTGCTGGCGACGTTCGTCCACGTCTTCCCGCCGTCCCGCGTCACCTGCACGAGACCATCATCGGTGCCGACCCAGATGGCGTTCGGATCGGAGGGGGCGAGGCTGATCGACATGATGGTGTCGTAGGTCTCGGCGCCGCTCAGGTCGTGCTCGACAGGTCCGCCGCTCATCACCTGCTTCGTCTTGTCGTTGCGGGTGAGGTCGGGGCTGATGGCTGTCCAGTGCGCCCCTCCGTCCGTCGTCCTGAACAGGACGTTGGCGCCCAGGTACACCTCGTTCGCGTTGCTTGGCGAGACGGCGATCGGCGAGGTCCAGTTGAAGCGATAGAGCAGCTTGTCGGGGGGGAGGTCCTGGACATCGTGCAGGTACGGGCGCACGAAGCGAGACAGGTGCGTCCGCTCGTCGAACCGCGTGATGACGCCGTCCTGCGAATCGGAGTACACGATGTCCGGATTGCCGGGCGCGGGCACCGCGTATTCACCATCGCCGCCGGTGACCACGTGCCAGTCGGCCCCGGTGATGCCGTGGGGACTGAGGCTGTTCGACGGTCCGCACCATGCGTCGTTGTCCTGCAGGCCGCCGCACAGCGAATAAGGCGCGCGCGTGCCGGCCGCGACCATGTAGAACTGCTCGATCGGCAGGTTGTTCAAGTAGCGCCACGCCTTCCCGCCGTTGGTCGTCAGGTACACGCCGCCGTCGTTGCCCTGGATCATCCGTTCCGGATTCTTCGGATCGATCCACAGCGCGTGATGGTCCGGGTGCACGCCCTCATCGATGCGGCTCACCGTCTTGCCGCCATCGTCGGACTGGACGAGCTGGAACGACAGGAAGTAGACGCGCTTCTCGTCGTCGGGCGAGACGAACATCCGCGAGAAATAGAAGGGACGGACGTCGAGCTGATGATTGTCGCTGACGGCGGTCCAGTGGTCGCCCAGGTCGTTCGACGACCAGAGCAGCCCCTTCTTTGCCTCGACGAGCGCGTAGACGCGATTCGGATCCGAGGGTGCCAGCGCCACGGCGATGCGACCGAGGGGCCCCTGAGGCAGCCCGTCCGTGAGCCGTGTCCACGTCGCGCCGCCGTCCATCGATCGATAGAGGCCGCTGTCCGGGCCGCCGTCGACGAGTTGCCACGGGTACCGGCGCACCTGCCACATCGCGGCAAAGAGCACCATCGGGTTGCCCGGCGCGGCCTCGAGATCCGCGGCCCCGGTGGAATCGTTCACGTACAACACCTTCTTCCACGTGCGCCCGCCGTCGGTCGTGTGGAACACGCCGCGATCGGGATTCGGTCCCCATGCGTGGCCGACCGCCGCCACCAGCGCGTCCATCGGGTTCGACGGGTTGACGATAACGCGGGAGATCTGGCCGACGTCGCCGAGGCCGGCAAACGTCCACGAATGGCCGCCGTCGGTCGAGCGGTACACGCCGTGTCCGTCGATCACGTCGTTGCGGATGTTCGCTTCGCCGGTTCCCACCCAGATGACGTTGGGATCCGAGGGGGCAATGGCGATGTCACCGATCGACGATGTCGCCTCTTTCGTGAAGATCGGCTTCCAGCTGTTGCCGCCGTCTTCGGTCTTGAAGACACCGCCCGCGGCGGCGCCGACGTAATAAATGTTGGGCTGGCCCGGAACGCCGACGACGGACGTGACGCGTCCGCCGGCGTTGGCAGGACCGAGGTTGCGGAACTTCAGATTCGCGAACACGTCCGGCTGAGATTGCGGGGATTGCGAACCACGTTGCGGCTGCGCGGCCAGTCCGAGGGAAACAGCGGACACAACAAGGGCCGCGGCGATACCCGCCACACGCGAATTGTTCATGGAAATGCTCCTGTACAGCGGAGCGTTTACATGAACTGTGCCGGACAAAGTCCGAAAGTCCGAGGGTCCGAAGTCCGAAGGTCGGACCTTCGGACCGCGGACTTCGGACCTTCGGACCGTTGACCTTACCGGATGGGATACTTCGGCACCGGCGGGAACGTGAACGGGTTGTCCCTGATTTGCTTGCCGAGGACCTCCAGCGCCTTCTCGAGCTGCAGATCGCGGCCGGCGGTTGCCGACGCCGGGTCGTTGTCCAGCAGGATGTCCGGATCGACGCCGTGGTTTTCGACCCACCACGAGCCGCTCCTGCCATAGAACGAGTTGTTCGACTGTTGCACGGTGCCGTTGTCGATCGTGCGCTGCCCGTTGACGATGCCCACCAGGCCGCCCCAGGACGGCACGCCGATCACCGTCCCCAGCTTGCGCGCCTTGAAATCTTCGAGGAAGGCTTCGCCGTCCGAACCGTTGTACTCGTTGGTCAGCACCACCAGGTGGGCAGTGGTCGTCGAGCCGGGGTAGCGGAACGGCACGATGTTGCGCAGCACGTTGTAGGCCACCATCTGGCGTTCGAGCTTGTCGATCAGGAAGTACTCGGTCCAGCCGCCGCCGTTGCCCCGCACGTCGATGACCAGCCCTTTCTTGTAGCGGAACGCTCGCCAGAACTTGTCGAACTGCCCGATGTTGTCGGTGGACATCGCGGTGATGTGCATGTAGCCGACGTCGCCGTTCGAGGCCTTCAGGACCCCGTCCACGTTGTCCGACATCCAGCGGTTGTAGCGAAGCGCCGACTCGGAGCGCAGCGGCTCGATCTCGTAGACGCGCGCGCCGGTCGCCGACGGCGTCGAGTTGACGGCGATCCGCACGCGTTGCCCGCGTGTCACCTGCAGGAACCGGTACGGGTTCTCGCCCTTGAGATCGTGCCCGTCGACGGCCACCAGGAAGTCGCCTTCCTTCACGTCGACGTCGGGACGCACGAGCGGGGAGGTGAGGTCGGCGTTGTACGCGGTCGGGCCGTAGATGCGCGTGAGCCGGGGGTAACCGCTCGCGTCCGTCCGGAGATCGGCGCCGAGCAGCCCCGTGAACACCTGGATGTCGGGCAGGCGCGCCGGACCCGGGTCGCCGCCGGAGATATAGGTGTGCGAGACGCAGAGTTCGCCGACCATCTGCGACAGCAGCCAGTTCAGATCCGCGCGCGACGACATCTCGGGCAGCAGCGCACGATAGCTGTCGCCGATCTTCTTCCAGTCGTGACCGTGCATATTCGCGTCGTAGAAGAAATCGCGGTACCAGCGCCAGGTGTCGTTGAAGATCTGCGTCCACTCGTCGAGCGGCTTCACCCGATAGGCCATCCGATCCAGATCGAGCCGATCGCCGGCGGTCTTCGGCTGCTTGACGATCTTGTCGATCGCGCCGAGGAAGTACGTGTCCCCTTTCTTCGAAATCACCTGTTCGCGGCTGGAAGACAGCCGCCAGTCGCTGATCGTCGGTTCCAGTTGAACCTCCCTCTGGGCGCCGACGTCGAAGATGTGCAGGGCCCACTTGTCCTCGCCCGTGGGCGAGAAGATCTCTTCGATCTCGGTTTCGCCGAACTGCGGCGTCGAGGCCCACGTCACGTAGCCCTTGCCGGCCTTCAGGAACCGGTAGTCGCCTGCGGGCACGGGAAACGCGAAAACGCGGCGTTCCAGGCCGGCCAGATCGATCCGGAATGGACCGCTGTCGGCCTTGCGCTCGCCGCCTCCCTTCTCGAACGGTGGTCGCTGCCCGGCCTTCAACTGCGCGGCCATCACCTGCACGGGCGCGGCGATCACGTGGTTGTCCTCGAAGATGTCGATGCGCGTGGCGAAGTTGCGATACGAGAGAAAGTAGAGGTACTCGCCGCCGGCGTCGAACGACGGGTTCAGCGAGTCGTAGAACCCGTCGGTGACCGGGAAGCTCCTGTTCTGGTCGATGCTGTAGACGAACACCTGGTTGTTGCGGTTGAACTGCACGAACGAGTAGGCGATCCACCGGCTGTCGGGCGACCAGCTGTAGTCGCTCACCTCCCAGTAGAACTCGTCGTTCTTCAATTGGTTGGACGAGGCGAACTTCACCAGCTTCTTCGTGGCGACGTCCACGTAGAAGAGGGCGAAGTCCTTGTTGCCGAACAGGATCTTCGAGCCGTCGGGAGACCATTCCAGGTGATACACCGTCCGGTCGAGCGTGGTGGTCAGCGCTTCCCACGGCCTGTCGCCGGCGACGTCGGCGACGTAGAGCTGGTACTCGCCGGTCTTGTCCGAGAAGAAGGCGATCCGCTTCCCGTCCGGCGACATCTGCGGGTAACGCTCGCGCGTGCCGGCCGTGTTCGTCAGGTTGCGCGGGATTGTCGAGCCGTCGGCTGCCACCAGGTAGACGTCGCCACGCGCCTCGAACACAGCGGTCCTGCCGTCATTCGCCACGCTCATCGAGTTGATGTAGTCGCGCGGGTTCACCGTGCGTTCGGACAGCTGCCAGCGGTCGCTCGGAACCTCGATCGGCACCGGGCGGTCGGTCCCGCTCGCCGGATCGTAGAGGTGCACGCGGCCGGCCTGCAGGAAGACGATGCGGCGGCCATCGGTGGAGGGCATCTGCACGTCGAAGTCCGAGTAGTTCGTGATCTGCTCCGTCCGCTTCGTCGCAAAGTCGTACGCGTACAGGTTCGAGATGCCGTTCTGCCCGCGATCCGACACGAAGAACATCCGGTTGCCGACCCACATCGGGTAGGCGTTCTTACCGACGTAATCAGTGAGCGGCGTGAACTGTCTGGTGGTGAAGTCGTACAGCCAGATGTCGGTGTACTGGCCGCCCTTGTAGCGCTTCCAGTAGTACTCCTCGTTGTCGCGCCGGTTGTAGGCCAGCCGCCTGCCATCGGGCGAGTACGAACAGAGCGTCGCGCGCTCGATCGGAAGCGGCGCGGGCAGGCCGCCCTCGGGCGTCACGGTGAACAGCTTCACGATCGGGCGGAACGTGTTCTCCTGGCCCGTTCGAAACACGATCTTGCCGTCCGGCGTCCATCCCACGGTGCCTGACGCCGTGTAGGTGACGCGGCGTGGCACGCCGCCACCGGCAGGAATCACGTACACCTGGCTGGCACCGTCGTAGCTGCCGGTGAACGCGATCCACTTCCCGTCAGGCGAGAGCTTGGGGCTGTCTTCGTTGCCCGGATGATTGGTCAGCCGGTTCGCGACGCCGCCGGCGGCCGGGACGCTCCAGATGTCGCCCTCGAAGCTGAAGACGATCGCGTCGCCGCGAATGTCGGGATAGGTCATGAACCGGCCGGGCGGGCCGGCGAGCGCGACGGGCACGCACACGAGCGCGAGGAACCAGGCGACGAGGATGGCTTTTTTCATGATGATTCCCGGAAAGCGGTGAGGGGCAGGACAGCCGTAGTGTACTTCGGAACCGCTGTGCTATCGTAGCCGGCCATGAACCAGACGACCGCCGTCCAGCAGCCGGCCGTTCGCTCGCTGCCGCGCGTCCTCGGCCTCTGGGACGTGCTCGGCATCCTCATCGGCTCGGTCATCGGCTCGGGCATCTTCATCGTCCCGGCGGAGATCGCCGGGCTCGTCAAAGCGCCCCTGATCATCATGTCGGTCTGGGTGGTCGGCGGCGCGCTGAGCTTCTTCGGCGCCCTCTGCTTCGCCGAGCTGGGCGCGATGTATCCCGAAGCGGGCGGGATGTATGTCTTCCTGCGCGAGGCGTACGGCCGGCTGATTGCGTTCCTCTTCGGGTGGACGCTGTTTCTCGTCATCGACACCGGCGCCATTGCCACGCTCTCGATGGCGTTCTCCTCGAAGTACCTGCCGTACTTCGTGCCGATGTCGCCGGTGGCCATCAAAGTGGTGGCGCTGGTGTTCGTCGTGGTGCTGGTTGCCGTGAACTACCTCGGGGTGCGCTACGGGGCGGGGCTGCAGAACCTGCTGATGTTCATCAAGTTCGGCGCGATCTTCGCCGTCACCGGCGTGGTGTTCCTGTTCGCGCACGGCAACACGGCAAACTTCACGACGCCCGCCATCACGGAAGTGGCGTCCGCGGGCCTGGTCGGGGCGTTCGGCCTTGCCCTCGTCCGATCGCTGTGGGCCTACAAGGGTTGGGAGATGACGACGTTCACGGCGGGGGAGTTGAAGAACCCCGGAAGGAACCTGCCGCTGGGGCTGTTCGCCGGCACCCTGGTCGTGATCGCGTTGTACCTGGCGACGAATCTCGCCTACCTGTACGTATTCCCCGCCTCCGAAATCGCAGGCAAGAGCCGCGTCGCGGCGGATGCCATCCAGCTGATCGTCGGTCCGATTGGCGGCTCGATCATCGCCGTGGTCATCCTCCTCTCGATCACCGGCGCCGCCAACGGCAATGTCCTGACGGCGCCGCGGGTGATCTTCGCGATGGCGAAGGACGGCCTGTTCTTCAAGCAGCTGGCGTCGGTGCACCCGATGCGGCAGACGCCGCACGTGGCGATTCTGGTGGTCGGTCTGTGGGCCGCGATCCTCAGCCTCACCGGCACGTTCGAGCAGCTGGCGACGTACGTGATTTTCGGGCAGTGGATCTTTTTCGGCCTGACGGCCGGCGCGGTGATCGTGTTGCGAAAGAAGCGGCCGGACGTCGCGCGGCCGTACCGCACGCCGGGTTACCCGGTCACGCCGATCGTGTTCATCGGCGCGGCGCTGTTCATCTCGGTCAACACGCTGATCTTGCAGCCGATCAACGCGCTGGCGGGTCTCGGCATCATCGTGCTGGGCGTGCCGGCGTTCCTGTACTGGCGGAAAAAGGCTTAGGGCTTATGGCTTAAGGCTTATGGCCTCACCGGGGCTTAAGCCCAGTCAGGCCCTGAGCCCTAAGTCCTAAGCCTTAAGCCTTCTTGATCAGCGAGCCGGAGCGAAGACCGGCGAGATGTCCACGTAGATCAGGTACTCCGCGATCTTGTCGCCGCGCATCTTGAAGAGATTGAAGAAGGGGAACGGGCCCGCCTTCGAACCGTCGTGCCGCACGTAGCCGACCTCGCCCTTGCAGAACACCATGTCGTCCTGCGTCCAGACCGCGAGCAATTCGTGGCGCAGCGCCTGCACCGCGTCGAAGAACTGCGCAACGGCCTGTCGGATCGCGTCGGGGCCGGTGACGACCGGCGCATTCGCGTAACGGAAGATGGCATCGGGCGCCAGGTAGGTGGCGAAGCGGGCAGCGTCCTTGGCGTCGACGGCCTTGAAGACCTCGCGGACGGTTGGGGGCATCTGCATGTGGCTCTCCGGGCAGTGAGACTATCCTTGAAGGATGGCCGAGGGGGGCGCCCGCGTCAATACAGAGATGAGGCCGTCTGAGCCATGACCGACCAGGAACAGGCCGTCTACGCAGTCCTAGACGCGCTCGGCATCACCTACGCGCGCCACGAGCATCCGCCCGTGTTCACCGTCGAGGAGGCGGAGCGGCACTGGCGCGACATCGACGCCACGCACTGCAAGAACCTGTTCCTGCGCAACAAGAAAGGGAACGCGCACTACCTGGTCGTCGTCGAGCGCTCGACGCCGGTGGACATCAAGCGGCTGACGTCGCAGCTCGGTGAAGATCGGCTCAGCTTCGGATCCCCAGAGCGTCTTGCCAGGCACCTCGGCCTGAGCGCCGGCGCCGTGTCGCCGTTCGGCATCATCAACGACCGGGATCGCGCGGTGACGGTCGTGATCGACGAGGCGCTGCGCGGAGCCGCACGCGTGGGGCTCCATCCCAACGTCAATACCGCCACGATCACGCTCGCCTTCGCCGATTTCGAGCGGTTCCTCGCGGCGCAAGGCAATCGCGTGCGCTTTCTCTCGTTCCGTTAAAGGGGATTCGGAATCGGGGACCGTCTCGCGGGTCCTGGCCGATCGCCCGCGACCTGTGGGCTGCTTCGTTTGAATGGCGGGGTCCCCTGCACCCCGCCAAGCTCGCTCGCTCGTGGGGCCCCATCGCCCCACTCCGCTCGCTCGCGCCGGCTGCTGTCGCCCGCCGGAGGGCGGGGTCCCCAGCGCGGCAGCCGCGCTGGGGTGCCCTAGCGGATTTCCCGCTCGCGACCGCTTCCGCGTGACCTGCGCGCTTAGTCTCGCTGATGACTCCCGCTTGCTCGGCGGCCGGCTTCGCTCCCAGGTCACGGCCGATCGGCCACCCGCCTGACGATTCCGAATCGCAACGCCGGCCCGCGGTCTGCACCCGCCTCATGCGCGCCTTACCGCGCCGCTTGCGCCATGCGCGCCTCGCGCTCGCGCGTCAGGTGCGGCACGAGCCCGAGCAGGCGCTCGTACACCATCAACTGCGCGCGATGGTGCATCTCGTGCTCCTTCACCTGGAGGAACATCTCGAGGCGGCTCTTGCTGCGCGGCTCCAGCGGCTCGGGGAACGTCACCGGTTCCGACAGCACGTCGTCGGTCAACCCATCGAGAAACGCGCCCCATGCCTCGCCGTCGCTCCGGAGAGCGGCCACGATCTCTCCTTTCGACACCAACTTCCGCTCGGCCTCGCGGTGCCGCCGCATGAGGGCGGGGAAGTCGAACCCGATGTAGGTCGGGATCCGCTGAACGACGTGGGTCTCGTAGTTGCCTCGGCTGGCGACGGCGATGTGCGCGAGGATTTGCGCAACGCTGCGGCTCGGGGGCGACGGGCGGAAGCCGTACTGCGGTTCCGGAATCTCCTCGGCAATCACCAGCGTATTCTTGCGGACCACGCGGAAGCTGCGGGCAAGTTCCTTGCCCCCGTAGTACGTCATGACGCTCTCCTTCAATGTGTGTGTTGTGCAGGCTGTGATTCTACAGAGTCCCCGCAGCGGCACTCCCTCGGGCTCGAGCGGACGGACGGTCATCGCCGGTCGAGAAACGCGCGCCACTGGTTCTCGGCATCGGCCAGCGTCATTCCGTAGAGTGCCTGGAACTTGCTCGCCACCGAAGCGGCCGAGTCGCCGCCGCGAATCGTGCGAAACACCTGCTTCACGGTTCTTCCACTTGAAGTATTCGATTACGATCTTTCTCGTTGACTCCTATAGCGAGGCGCGCTATAGTGCCGTGCGATATGCGACGAGCCGTCGGGCCGCACGAGGCGCCTATGCCCCACGATGACGTCGCCGAATTCCTTCCGTTGTCTCCACCGGTCTTTCACGTCATGGTCTCGCTCGCCGATGGCGATCGCCACGGCTACGCCATCATCAAGGAAGTCGCCGATCGCACCGGTGGGGCCGAGCGCCTCGGCGCCGGGACGCTCTACGCGATCATCAAGCGATTGCTCGCCGATGGCTTGATCGTCGAAGTCAAAGGTGCGCGCTCGATCGCCGGAGACTTCGAGCGGCGCCGGTATTACCGCCTGACGCCTCTCGGCCGGCGCGTGGCGATCGCAGAAGCCGAACGGCTCGAACGGGCGGTTGCCGCCGCCCGGTCTTCGAAACTCCTGGCGCGCCTGCGTTCCGCGTAACGCGACGGGCCATGCGCTTTGGCGTGAGTCATGACGCGATCCGCGCACCCACGATTGCGACGCATCTACCGGGCGCTGCTGCGCCTGCTGCCGTTCGAATTTCGTGCCGAGTTCGGCGAAGACATGGAGCAGGCGTTCTGCGACGAGCACGATGACGTCTCCGTGCGCCGGAAACGGCCGGAGGCCGTCGGCTTCTGGATGCGCACGATAAAGGACTTCGCGCGGACCGCGCCGCGCGAGCACTGGGATCTGCTTCGCCAGGACGTGCGGATTGGCGTCCGGCTTCTAGCGCGCGATCGCGCGTTTGCCACCGCCGCCATTCTCACCCTCGCGCTCGGCATTGGGGGCACCACCGCCATCTTCTCTGTTGTCAATGCGGTCGTCTTCCGGCCGCTGCCGTTTCCCGAGCCGAACCGTCTCGTCGAGATCGAGAGCATCCCGAAGAAGCTCACCGGATGGACCACTGAGTCGCTGGCGTACGCGCAGTTCACGGCGCTGCGAACGCAGATCTCGGTGTTCGACGGCGTCGGCGTGGAACACGCCGGCGGCTACCAGTTGCAGGACGCCTCGGGCCGGCCGCCGATCCCCGTGTCGCTCGTCTCCGCGTCGCTGTTCCGGGTCTTTCGCGCTGCGGTCGTCGCCGGCCGCCTGCTCGATGACAGCGACGAACGGTCGGGCGCCCCCCTGGTGGTCGTGATCAGCCATCGCCTCTGGACCAGCCGGTTCGGCTCGGACCTGGCGATTGTCGGCCGCGTCTTCACGCGCGCCGTCAATCCGGGCGAATCGCGCCCCGTCACAGTAGTGGGGGTCCTGTCCCCCGACTTCGTCTTTCCTTACCCGATGGCGATGACGAAGGAGGACGCCTGGTCGCCGTTGCAATGGGACACGGAGATGCCCGGCGCCAACCCGTACCTGACGTTCTCGCTCGACGCATTTGCGCGCATGCGGCCAGGGGCATCTCTGACGGCCGTCCAGACGCAACTCGATACCGTGGCGCGACGCATGGCGGCGACCACCGAGACGGACTGCCAGTTGCGGGCGACGCCGCTGCGGGACGCCGTGGCCGGAAATGCGCGGACGCCGCTCCTGGCGTTCCTCGGCGCCGTCTCGGTGCTGCTGCTCATCGCATGCGCGAACGTGGCAAACCTGATGCTCGCGCGGGCAAGTGCCAGACAGCAGGAGTTCGCCGTGCGAACCGCGCTCGGCGCCGGAAGATTCCGCGTCGCGCGCCAGCTGTTGACCGAGGCAGGGCTGCTGGCCGGGGCTGGCGGAGCGCTCGGACTGATCGTCGCGGCGGCCGGCAGCGGGGCATTCGTTCGCATCAGCCCGCAGATGCCGAGGTTGCAGGAAACACATGTTGACGTGGCTGTGCTCGTCTTTGCCGCGGCAACCGTCATCTTCGCCACGTTGGTGGCGGGACTCGTGCCGGCGTTTCAGTGCTCCCGCGGGAACGTCGCGGAAGCGCTCTCGCGGGCGGGCACCTCGCACGGGACGACCCGACGCTGGCGTCGGCCTCTCGGACTTCTCGTCACGGCGCAGCTCGCGCTCGCGCTGATGCTGCTCGTCGGCGCCGGCCTGATGATGAACAGCTTCGTCCGCCTGATTCGGTTCGACCTGGGGCTCAATCCGACCGGCGTCGTCGCGGTCGATTACTCGCATCGGATCACGGTTCCCGCGAGCCGCACCCTGGCGGAAGAGAAACAGCGCGGCGTAGTCGTCTTTGATGAATTGGACCGGCGGACGGCGGCATTCAGCCAGGCGATGATCGATCGGGCATCCGCGTTGCCGGGCGTGGTCCGTGTCGGCCTCACGGACAATCTGCCTCTCCGCGGCATGCATTCGAGCACCAGCGTCACGATCGAGGACGGCCCGCCGCTTCCGCGGCAGCCGCTCGTCGAAACGCGGTCCGCAACGCCCGGCTATTTTCAGGCCCTGGGGATCCGGCTCGATCGCGGGCGCTGGTTCGACGCGAACGACCGGGAAGGCAGCCGGCGGGTTGCGATCGTGAACCAGACGATGGCTCGCAGGTTCTGGCCGGGCGGGAGCGCGCTGGGAAAGCACGTCGTGGTGAACGGGCGCCGGACGGAAGTGATCGGGGTCATCAAGGATGTGTACCACGGAGGTGCGCGCGACGAAATCACGCCCGAGATCTACCAGCCGTACGCCCAGCGGCCGCGCGCGTGGGGGACGCTCGTGGTGAAAGGGGCGAACGACGTACGGGGCATCGAAGGAGCCGTGGCGTCAGCGGTGCGGGGTCTCGATGGAGGCGTGAAGATCAGCAGCACGCGACGACTCGAGGATCTGTGGTCGGCGCTGCTGGCCGACCTGCGCTTCACCACCTGGTTGGTGTCGGTCTTCACGCTGCTCGCCGTTCTTCTGGCGCTCGTCGGCGTCCACGGCGTGCTCCGTTACTCGATAGTCCAGCGCCGCCGGGAACTCGGCATCCGCGTGGCGCTCGGAGCCACCCGGTCCGGGCTGGTTGCACTGGTGATCGGCCAGGCGCTGCGATATGCGGTGGCTGGGGTGCTGGTGGGCCTGCTCGGGGCGGTGGCGGCCGGACGGCTGATCCGCTCCCTGCTGTTCGGTGTCATGCCGACAGACGCGCTGACGCTCGCGTCTGTCACCCTGCTGCTGCTCGGCGTCGTCTCGTTCGCGGCGCTCTGGCCGGCGCGCCGTGCGAGCCGTGTCGACCCCGTCGCCTCACTGCGATGCGAATGAGTGTGTTGGCGCGCCCAAAGCCCAAAGCCTAAGGCCCAAGGCCTACTTCATCTTCCCGGCCTTCTTCAACTCGTAGGCGATCGCCGCGTCGAACAGATCCGGCTGCAGCACCTGGGCGATCTTCACGCCGTTGATGAAGAAGGTCGGCGTCGAGTCCACGTTGAGAATTCGGCCGAGAGCGATGTCCGCCTTGATCTGGTCCATCGCCTGCGCGTAGCCGCCGTTGAAATCGGTGACGTTCCCGATGATGCCGGCCGCCTTGCGCACGGTCTCGCGGGTGAGGAGCTGCTGGTTCGAGTAGAACCAGTCCTCCATCTCGGGACCGTGATTCTGCTTGCGTGCCAGGACGACCGCGACGGCCGCGTCGCAGCTGGCGGTGTGCAGCGGCTGGTTCATCCACGTGGCGCACGACTGATCGAGCGGAAACTCCTTGACGATGTATTTGATGGCACCGGGAAACTGCGTCTCGTACTTCTCGATGACTGGCTTGTAGAGCCGGTGAGTGAGGCCGCAACCCGGGCACTGATAGTCGGTGAACTTCACGATCACGACCGCCGCGCCACCGCCCATCACCGGCACCGTCATCCGCGGCCAGGCCTCGTACTGCTTCAGGAAATCCGCGATGACGTTGGGGGGCTGCTGCGTCGGCGTCCGCCCCGCGGCATCGTGCCAGCCGAAAACGACCACAAGCGCAAGCAGGAGGCCTGCGGCAAGAACTGACGTGGAGACGCGTCGAAGAGGAGCTTTCATAGAGGATGTCCGGCACGGGCGAAGGCAGCAAATCGTCATGGGCAGTCACAGGCGGCCGCCTCTACTCGCCACTCGCCACTCGTCACTCGCCACTTCCGTGCCCTGATTCTACCATCCGCGCCGGATGCGCAAGCCGCATTGCCCGGGGTGGTTGCCCCTGAGCTGCGCTGCACCCCGGCAGCCAGGATCACCCGCCTTCGTTCCTGCGTTCAAGCGAACCATGGCGAGGTCTCGCCGAGGCGTTGGCCCTCCAGGGCTGCCCGCGCGCGGGCGGAAAGCCTTACCCTGGCCGCCGCGTCGAATGGCAATTTCCGAAAGGCCGAAAAATAAATTTGTATCGCCGCCTGGATTGGTCCGATTTCTGCGAAGTGGCGGGCGGCGACAGCGAACTGGCCCGGCCCGCACCCGAACGGGCGGGGTCGCGCCGTCGCCCGCCGATCCCCGGTTTCCCCTTGTAAACACGGGCCTTTTCGCCCTTCCCGTTGTGCTATCCTCTGTGCCCGGCAACGAATCGCCGTGCGATCGACGCGGCGATTCGCTGCTAGAGGCGCGGGGCGCCCGTGGGCGCGCTAGGCCGGGCTTGCCCGGCGACGTCGTCAGTGACCAGTGCGCAAGCACGGCCCCAGGAGGTTGGTGCAGGAATGGCTACAGCGCTGAACTTGAACGCCCGCCGGGCGACGGACAACACCTATTGCGGCGTCCCGATCAACAACATCACCAAGGGTCTCCCCAAACGGGTGGACTCGCTATGTCCCGAGCCGGGGTGCGGCAAGGTGATCACGGCCCGCCTGTTCGCCGAACACGGCAAGGTCTACATGGAGAAGACCTGCCCGGAGCACGGCTACGTCAAGGATCTGTACTGGTCCGACGTGGACCTGTACCTGAAGGCGGAGCGCTGGGAGTTCGGTGACGGCCGCGGGCTGTCGAACCCGAACACGGAGAACGTGTCGTGCCCGAGCGATTGCGGCATCTGCGATCGCCACACCAGCCACACCGCGCTCGGCAACATCGACCTGACGAACCGCTGCAACCTCACCTGCCCGATCTGCTTCGCCAACGCGAACGTCACCGGCAAGGTGTACGAGCCGACCAAGGAACAGGTGCTCGACATGCTGCGGCTCTATCGGGCCGAGCAGCCGGTCGCGGGGCGCCTGGTGCAATTCTCGGGCGGCGAGCCGACGATCCATCCGAACTTCCTCGAGATCATCAAGGCGGCGAAGGATTTCGGCTTCAGCCACATCCAGATCGCGTCGAACGGCATCAAGCTGTCCGACGTGGACTTCGCGAAGCGCGCGGCCGACGCCGGCCTGCACACCGTCTACCTGCAGTTCGACGGCCTGAGCGACGAGGTGTACCTGAAGACGCGCGGGCGGCGCCTGCTGGATACCAAGCTGAAGGCGGTCGAGGCGATCCGCAAGGCGGGCATGAAGATCGTCTACGTGCCCACGATCGCCGGCGGGATCAACGAAGACCAGGTGGGGCCGATCCTCAAGTTCGCGCTCGAGAACATCGACGTGTCGAGCGGCATCAGCTACCAGCCGGTGGCGATCACCGGCCGCATCAGCTACGAGGAACGCCAGCGCCTGCGCTACACGTTGCCGGATCTCGTCAGGGACATCGAGGCGCAGACGGGGATCACCAACAGGGATGACTGGTACCCCCTCAGCTTCTGCACGCCGATCTCGAAAATCATCAGCGCGGTGCGCGGCAACGAGACGGTGCACATCTCGTGTCACCCGCACTGCTCGCTCGGCACGTACCTGTTCATCGAGCAGAGCACCGGCAGGCCGGTGCCGATCACGCGCTTCGTGGACGTCGAGGGGATGTTCGAGGCGATCGACGAGCAGGCCGACAGGACGCGCGCGGCGAAGCACAAGCGGTTCGCGAACATGACGGCGTTCCTGAGGCTGCAGAAGTTCTTCCACAAGGACAAGGCGCCCGACGGGTTGAGCTTCAGGAAGTTCCTGCAGACGCTCGACGGCTTCTTCGACAAGGAAGCGGGGCGCGGCAAGAACGACGGCACCTACACGAACAAGACGCTGCTCGTGGCCGGCATGCACTTCATGGACGGCTACAACTACGAGCTCGAACGGGTGCGCCGCTGCGTCATCCACTACGCCACGCCGGCGGGCCGCATCATCCCGTTCTGCGCGTACAACGGCGGGCTGACGCACCGGACGGCGATCGAGGACCAGTTCTCGATGCCGCTGGCCGAGTACCGCGAGCGGCGCCGGGCGCTCGGCGACACCGGCCCGGACGAGGCCGACTGTTCCGGGGGCCGCTAGGCGCTATCGATGTAGGGATCGGGGATCAGGGATCGGGGAGACGGGCCGCCCGGACAAGGGCCGCCGGGATCTCCGGTTGTCCGGTCACTCCCCCTGATCCCTGACCCCTGATCCCTACTGCGTCAGTTTCGATATGCCCATCCACATCGGCGTCGATCTCGGCTCCGTCAGCGTCCAGGCCGCGCTGTTCTCGCACGACCTCGATGCCGGACCGTTCTTCGAACGCTGGCAGGGAAATCCACTGTTCCAGTCGGTCAGGCGTGTCTCGTGCCCGCAGCCCGCCGGGCAAGCCCTGAGCGCAGTCGAAGGCCACGCCCTGAGCGCAGTCGAACGGGCAAACGGCCACGGCAACGACGCGTGGCTGGCCGTCACCCGCTACGCGCGCATCGCCGGCAGCCCGATGGCCGAAACGCGCGCGCTGCTCGAGAACCTGCTCGGTCTCTTCGATCGCGCGCAGCTCGGGACGGTGTGCGGCACGGGACGCGGCGCCGTGCTGCTGAAGGAATTCGGCGTCGTTCGCGAGAACGAGTTCCGGGCGCTGGCCAGGGCCGTCGAGCAGTTGTTGCCCGGCGTGCGCACCGTCTTCGAGATGGGTGGCGAGACGTCGAAGTACATGCTGCTCGAGGCGACCGGCGAGAACGGGAACCTGGGCATCGTCGACTACCAGACCAACGGCGACTGCGCGGCGGGCACCGGTGGCTTCCTCGATCAGCAGGCGGGCCGGCTCCGGTTCAAGGTCGAGGACATCGGCGACATCGTGTCGGCGACGAAGCGGGCCGCGCAGATTGCCGGCCGCTGCTCCGTGTTCGCGAAAAGCGACATGATCCACGCGCAGCAGAAAGGCTTCACGCCCGAGGAGGTGCTGAAGGGACTCTGCGAGGCGGTGGCGCGGAATTTCAAGACCGCGATCACGCGCGGCAAGAAGGTGGTGCCGCAGGTGGCGTTCGTCGGCGGCGTCGCAACCAACCGCGGCGTCGTGCAGGCGCTGGAGCACGTGTTCACGTGGAAGCCCGGCACGCTCGTCGTGCCCGAGGACCACACGGCGTACGGCGCGATCGGCGCCGCGATGCTGGCCTCCGACCGCGCAGAACGCGCACAGGCCGAGCTTCCGCCTACGCTGCGTCATGATGACTCCGCAGCTACGGCGGGACCTCGCCGTAGCTCGCAAGACAGCCAGCGAGCGAAGGCGGGTGCCTCGGCCCGACAAGCGCGCGCCTTCGAGCTGACCGAGATCGCCGTCGACACGCAGTTCCCGACGGTGCCGCAGCTCTCCATGAGCAACGTCGTGCTGCTGCGCGACCGGATGGTGGCCGTCGATCCGGCGACGCTCACGGGCGTGTCCGACGCGTTCCTCGGCATCGACATCGGCTCGGTCAGCACGAACCTGGTCGTCATCGACGCCGCCTGCCGGGTGCTCAAGGAGATCTACCTGCGGACCGAGGCCCGGCCCATCGAGGTCGTCAGCCGCGGCCTGCGGGAGATCGAGCGAGACCTCGGAGGCAGAATCCGGATCCGCGGCGTCGGCACCACCGGCTCGGGCCGCGAGCTGATTGGCGAGCTCGTGGGCGCCGACACCGTGAACGACGAGATCACGGCGCACAAGACCGGCGCGGATTTCATCGACCGCACGATGCTCGGCCTCGGCGTCGACACCATCTTCGAGATCGGCGGCCAGGACGCGAAGTTCATCAGCCTCGAGAAGGGGATCGTCGTCGACTTCGCGATGAACGAGGCGTGCGCGGCCGGCACCGGCAGCTTCCTCGAGGAACGGGCGCGCGAGCTCGGCGTGAAGATCGAGGACGAATTCGCGGCGCGCGCGCTCGGCAGCCCGCTGCCCGTCAAGCTGGGCGAGCGCTGCACGGTCTTCATGGAGCGCGACGTCAACAGCTACCTGCAGCGAGGCGCCGAGCTGAACCGCCTGGTTGCGGGGCTGGCCTACTCGGTCGCGACCAACTACATCAACCGCGTCGTCCGCGGCCGGAAGATCGGCGACGTCATCTTCTTCCAGGGCGGCACGGCCTACAACGACGCCGTGGCGGCGGCGTTCACCGCGATCCTCGGCAAGCAGGTGATCGTGCCGCCGTTCAACGGCGTCATAGGCGCGCTGGGCCAGGCGTTGCTGGCGCGCGAAAAGATGACGCGCCGCGACCAGCCGAGCGCGTTCCGGGGGTTCGATCTCGACAAGGTGAACTACGAGATCTTCGAGTTCACCTGCAAGCACTGCACGAACTTCTGCCAGGTGCAGCGCTTCACGATCGACGGCGAGCAGACCTACTGGGGCGACAAGTGCTCCGAGCGCTACCGCAAGGCGGTCAAGTGCGAGCGCGAGCCGGTCATCGACAACCTCATCGAGTTCCGCCGCCAGCAGTTCATCGCCGGCTACGATCCGGAGGCCGGCTCGGGCCCCCTCATCGGCATCCCGTTCTGCATGTCCACCTACGATTGGGGGCCGTTCTGGTTCGCGGTGTTCCGCGAGCTCGGCATGCGCGTGCTCCTGTCGGAGGGGACGACGAACCAGATCGTGAAGCTGGGGCTCGAGTCCGTCGTCTCCGAGCCGTGCTTCCCGATCCAGGTCGCGCACGGCCACCTGCGCTGGCTGATCGAGAAGAAGGTCGACTTCCTGTTCGTGCCCAACAACATTTCGTCTCCGGGCGGGGACCCGGACAGGCCGACCTACTTCTGCCCGTGGAACCAGACGCTGCCGTTCGTGACCAGGACCGCGCCGTTCATCTCGGAGTACGCCGATCGGTTCATCGCGCCGAACCTCTGGTTCAACCTGGGTCCGCGCGCGGTGTCGCGCGGGCTGCACGCGTCGCTGGCGCAGGCCGGCCTGCGGGCGGGCGCCGGCCAGGTTGAGCGCGCGGTCGAGCGGGGGTTCGAGGCGCAGCAGGCGTTCCGCGCCACGCTGGCAGAGACCGGGCGCAAGGCGCTGGCCGCGATTGAGCGGGCCAACGAGCACGGCATCCTGCTGATCGGGCGCCCGTACAACATCTACGACAAGGGCATCAACCTGGACATCGGGACGAAGGTGCGCAAGTACTACGCCGCCAACGTCATCGGCTTCGACCTGCTCGACGTGGACGATTTTCCCGGCGAGACGCTGCACGAGAACATGTTCTGGAGCTACGGGCGCAAGATCCTGGCGGCGGCCGCCTTCGTCAAAGACAAGCCGACGCTGCACATCGTCTACATCACGAACTTCAAATGCGGCCCCGATTCCTACGTGAAGCACTTCATCACGGAAGTGTCGGGCCGGCCGTTCCTGACGCTGCAGTTCGACGGCCACAACAACGATGCCGGCATGCTGACGCGGTGCGAGGCCTACCTGGACAGCAAGGGGATGTTGCGGAGATGGACATCGACCCAGACCGCCAGCGCAAGCCCAGCCTGATCGGGCGGAAGCTGTATATCCCGCAGATGAGCTACAGCGGCGCCGCGGCGTTTGCCGCCGCGTTCCGCAGCGTGGGCATCGATGCCGAGGTCTGCCCCGATTCCGACTCGCGCACCATGGAACTCGGTCGCCGCCACACGTCGGGCGAGGAGTGCCTGCCCGCCTGCGTCACGCTGGGCAACTTCCTGAAGATCGTCGAGCGGCCGGGGTTCGATGCGTCGAAGGCGGCCTTCTTCATGCCGACGGCCGACGGTCCGTGCCGCTTCGGCCAGTACGCGCCCTACATCCGCAAGGTCCTGCGCGACATCGGCCTCGACGAGCTGCCGGTCTTTTCGCCGAGCAGCAAGGACGGGTACGCGGGCATGGCGGAGCAGAAGAACGAGTTGATGCGCAACGCCTTGCGCGCGCTCGCCGCCTCCGATGTCCTGCGCAAGATCCTGCACCGCACGCGGCCCTACGAAACGAACACGGGCGACACCGACAAGGTGTTTGCGCGCGCCATCAAGTCGATCGAGGGCGTCATCGAGAAGCGGGGCGTGCCGACCGAGCAGCGGATGCGGGACCTGGTGGCGGTGCTGACGGCCGCGCGCGACGAGTTCCGGGCCGTGCCCGCCGACTACACGCAGAAGCGGCCGCTGGTCGGCGTGGTGGGGGAGATCTTCTGCCGCCTGACGCCGTTCACCAACGACTACACGATCCGCAAGCTCGAGGAGTACGGCGCCGAGTGCACGCTCGCGCACATCGTCGAGTGGGTGTGGTACACGAACGACGAGCAGCAGAAGCGGCTGCGGCAGACCGGGCGGCGCTTCTCGAAGGCGATGCTCGGCGCGAAGATCAAGGACTACATCCAGCACAAGGACGAGCACCGGATCCATCACGTTTTCCACGAGGACTTCCGCGGCTACGAGGACCCGCCAATCGGCGACGTGCTGAAATACTCGATGCCGTACCTGCCGCACACAGGCGCCCTGGGCGAGATGACGCTCAGCGTCGGCAAGGCGATCTTCCACTACCACCAGGGCTGCGACGGCGTCGTGGACATCTCTCCGTTCACCTGCATGAACGGGATCGTGACGGAGGCGGTGTACCCGAAGGTGAGCGCCGACCACGACCACATGCCGATGCGCAACTTCTTCTTCGACGGCACGTCGACGGACCTCGATCGCGACGTGGCAATCTTCGTCGAGCTCGCGCGCGCCTACCAGGCGCGCAAGAAGACGACGCGCATCTATCCGTCCGTCTTCGCCGCCTGAATCTGCCTGCAGATCGAGCGATTCCCGCGCGTCGCAAGCGGACGCGCACTTGCACCCCGGCTCGACACGGCGACGGGCACCTCAACGCGGCTGCCGCGTTGGGGACCCCGCTTAACGAGCGCTGCCTGCGCTCCGTTTTCGTCGCCTTGACCGTCGGAGCGCTCCGCACGGCCCGCTTCGGGACAGGCCGCTGACTGCGCTGCAGCACCAATCGCAATTTCCGAAAGGCATTTGCCGCCAGGCCTCGCTCATCCCCCAAGACGACGCAGCGTTTCAGACGCTTCGCCGATCGCCGTGCTCGCAGGGGCGCTAGGTGCGCATCCGCTTGCGTCGCCGGCGACCGTGGACTGCGATCACCAGCGGAGCGGATGCACCAGCCGCCGAGCCGGCTCCGCAGCCGGGCAAACCTCCTCAGCGTTGCGCCGTCTTTCGATCTGGGGTGGACGGCTGGCGCGACGGCTCCCGCCGCGTCCGCAACTGCATCATGTGCAATCCGGCGCGTCAGCGGATGCGAGGCGACGCTGTGGGGCAAGCGGTGCGGACGGTGTGCCCACAGGGGGCCGTGCGGAGCCCTCCGACGGTCGATCAAGGACAACGGAGCGGAGGCAGCGACGTTTTCCGGCCGCAGCCCGTAGCGGTCAATCCAGCGCGTACACGGGCCAGGCCGCGGTCGAGCAGAAAACGGAGCGGACGGAGCGACGTTGTCCGGAGGGCGGAGCCCGGCACCCGGCGGACACACCGTTCGCGCCGCTCGGTTGCAGCTGCGAAGCCGGCTCGGGCGGGGGGTCTCCGCGCCGCTGATCTGGGTTCGAGCGGTGGCCTGCAGTGCGTGGGGCACGGCACGCGCCGGCTGGCGTTCCGGCTGGGCCGAACATGGCACCTGACGCAGCGATCCGAGTGCTCCATTCCTGGACGCGCCGTCATGAACCCGGCGGGTAACGTTCACACCTGCCTGTCGGGATTTCATTCAGATTGCGATCGCGAGGCCGGGGCGCGCCGCGCCGGACGCAGGGACGAAAGTGGTAACGCCGCGAGCCGCCCGTTACGCAACCGTCACGCCAATTCCAGCGATGGAATCGATCGCGCGGGGTGTACGACGTCCAACGCTGCAGTTCGACCTTCGCTGTCTCGATTCCTACCGCCTTTTCGCGTTGAGCGAATGGACGGCATGCCGGGCACGCATATTGCCGAGATCTCCGGGGCCAGCCCGCCTTCGCTGGCTCATCAATTCAAGCGGCGGCTCTGGTGGAACATCTGGAGGACCTTCCAATGCGCTATCTTCCGCGTTCCGTCCTGGCGATTTGGCTTGTCGTGCTCGCAGTGGTAGTCGTCGGATGCAACCGATCGTCCAACCCGGCCGCGCCGGTTGATCCGGCGTCTTCGTTGACCGGTCCATCGTCGTCGCCGACCTCCGGCGCGACCATTGTCGGCACCGTTCTCGGCGGCCTGGCCTCGGCCCGATCTGCCGATTCGACCGGCGGCTCGATGACCGTCACTGTCGTCGGCACGAACATCACTGTGACCGTCGGCGCGGGCGGCAAGTTCACGATCCACGGTGTCCCCTCCGGCGACATCACCCTGAAGTTCCATGGCGTCGGAGGCGACGCGAACGTGCAGGTGACGCAGGTGACCGAGGGGGAGACCATCACCATCACGATAACCATCCAGGGCACGATGGCGACCACCGAAACCGAAACGCGGGAGTCGGCGGCCGGGATGACTCAGGTCGAGGGGCGCATCCAGTCGATCGACACGACGGCGCAGAGTTTCGTGGTCGCCGGCAAGACGATTACGACCGATGGAGCGACGACATTCGCCCACGGCGGCGAGGCGTACGTGTTTGCGGACCTGCAGGTCGGCTGGCGCGTGCACGTGGCCGGCACCAGCACATCGGGTGGCGTCCTGGCGAGCAGGGTTGAAGTCCAGAACACGAACGGCGACATCCACGTCAACGTGAACGGCACGGTGTCGGCACTGACGGGAACCGCGAGCGACTTCCAGTTCACCGTCGGCCGCACTCTCGTGAAGGGCGGCACGGCGACGACGTTCTCGGGAAAGAACAACACGTTCGCCGCCCTCGCCAACGGCGTGCGGGTCGAGGTGAAGGGGCAGCAGAAGAACGGCTACGTGTCTGCGACGTCGATTCACGTCAACTAACGCGCGTCACGGGTGCTATGTGCTAAGTGCTGGGTGCTAAGTGCCGTGCTTGTGCCAGGTGCTTCGTGCCGAGTGCGCGGAGCACTCGGCGCGGCATCAAGCACCAAGCACTTGGCACCAAGCACCGCACCAGGCACCAAGCACTTGGCACCCGTGATTCCCGCGTTACCCTCCCGTCCCCGCCGGCAAATACTCCTCGATGAAACTGCTGGCCGTCCTGTTCCTGTCGCCGCTTGCCGTTGGCGCGGCCATCCAATCGCTGCCGGTTCGGTCGCCGGCCATCACATCGCTCGTCGAAACCGAGCGGGCATTCGCGAGAATGAGCGTGGCGCAGGGTCGCCGGGCCGCGTTTCTCGCCTTCTTCGCCGACCACGCGCTGTTCTTCACGCCCGAACCGACGAACGCTCCGCAGCTGATTCGCGGGTGGCCTGCCGCCGGGCCCTTCAATCTTGACTGGGAGCCGCGGTTCGGCGACGTCGCGCAGGCAGGCGATCTCGGTTACACGACCGGTCCGTTCGTCAGAACCTCGAGCGGCGCCGACGCCCGCGTCCTCGGCACCGGCTGGTACTTCACCGTCTGGAAGATGCAACCGGACGCGAGGTGGAAGGTGCTGATCGACGCGGGCATCACGAGCCCGCCGGCCGGCCCCTTGCGTCCGTCGCCCTTCGAGACGGCGCCCAACGATGCTTCGCCCGACCGCCGGGCGCCCCTGTCGCTACTTGCTGCGGACCGCGCGTTCTGCGATTCCATCGCGTCGAGAGGCCCGGCTGATGCGATTGCGGCGGTCAGCCACGAAGCGACCCGTGTGTACCGGGACGGACTGGCGCCGATGACGGGCGCGGCCGCCATCCGCTCGTACCTCGCATCGAAAGCCGGCACGATGAGGTGCGAACCGGTGAAGGACGAGATGTCGCGGTCCGCGGATCTTGGATACGTCTACGGCACCTACATGACCGCGCAGCCGCCTGCCCCGGCGGGCTATTACTTGCGCGTCTGGAAGCGACTGTCAGGGCAGTGGAAGCTGGCGGTCGATCTTCTCATCCCCCGCGCCTGAAGGCGGGTCACGGCCGAATCTGCGCAAATCTGCGGACTGGTACCCTTCTGCGTGAATCTGCGGATCATGCGCGCCGCAGCGCCCGTCCCGGCTTCGCGCCGGTGTGCCGGCCGTTCTCGACGACGAAGACCCCGTTGACGATCACGTGCGGGATGCCGCTTGCGTACTGATGCGGCTGCT